>QFCE01001963.1_pt1 | contig 253683 bp, 237 predicted proteins | sample 5346091 | NCBI WGS metagenome assembly QFCE01 (sample SAMN09062252, study PRJNA434731) | Human gut metagenome, whole genome shotgun sequencing project. | isolation source: stool timepoint A chromium assembly | host: Homo sapiens | collected 2015
TTCGGTAACCTGGTGGGGGATTGCAGTTCAAAATGTGTTACGAAATTGGAAAAAGGGATTGATTGTTATGCTTTCTATCGCTCTTTCTATGGTGGTTGTCAACTGTATCGTGATGTTGGTGCAGGGATATGATTTTGATTCTTACCGAAAAGTGTTTTTAGCTTCCGATTTTCAACTGGATCAGATGACCGACACTTTATCGAATACAAATTTCAACGGTATTACACCTGAAATCAAAGAGATTCTGAATAAGTGTCCGGAAAGTGAGAAAACAGGATATGTGTATTATTCGGAAGAAAGACATAAGATGGAACCGGCACTTTTGAAAACGTGGGAGACATTGGCAGAAAAAAACAAAGAAAACTGGACAGATTATGAAAAGCAAATCTGGGAGGAAACAAAAGCGGATAATACTGTAAAGGTTCATTTCCTCGGAATTAGTGAAGTGGTGTTTGATATGTTAGAATGGAAAGGGGAAAAATGTTCCTGGGATACGTTTAAAAGTGGGGATTATGTGATTGTGGACTATAGTGATAAATATACAGAACAACCAGTTTCTTATTATCAGTCTGGCGAAACTTTTAAAATGGAGTACGGAAACGGAAAGCAGAAAGATTATGGGGTGATCGGAGAAGCTATGATGCCATATTCCCTGGATTATCCGTATGCAGATTCTGTTTATATTACAGTAATGGTTCCAGAAGAAGAGTATATCACCCAGACAGAAAATCAATCAGCAATGTATGCTGCCATCGATGCCAAGAAGGGAGAGGATAAGCAAGTAAAAGAATACATTGATAAAAATGTTTTGAAAGAAAATGATATGATAAATGTTTTTTCTGTATTGGATATGAAGGAGAGTTTTCAGCAGTTTGTCAGCAAATATTATATGATCGGTAGTTTTCTTGTCGTTATTTTAGCCTTTATTGGCATTATGAATTTCTTTAATACAACAGCAACTTCTGTAATTAGCAGAAAAAAAGAACTGGCACTTTTGGAAGTTGTTGGAATGACGAAAAAACAGATATCGAAAATGCTAGTGGCTGAGGGATTCCTATATTTGGGAGGCGCATTTATGATTGCAGTATTGTTAGTTGTGTTTGGGGCAGAGAAGATTTTAGCAAATACACTCGGTACGGCATTTTTTTTCCGGCTGCATCTTACGATAGTGCCATGTGTGCTTATGATTCCGATTTTGGTTGGGATTGCGTACGTGATACCAAAGTATCAGTTTGAAAAGATGAGTCGGGAAAGCATTGTTGAAAGGATTCGGAAAGAATAATAACAATGTGTAAATTAGGCGTATGGATTCGATCCATGCGCCTTTTTTAGAAAATTACAATTCTATATCATATGATTTTTTCTTAGTCCGAGCAGGCTGATTTCGTTGCATCTCCTGTTTCCTCTGATATTCGAGTTCCCAGGCACGATGGGAAAAAACATCAGGATCTTCCACATTGAGATAATCTACCTCATTGGCGGTAATATCACGGCGGTGATGGTCATAATACTTACCAAAAGTACCTTTGAGCTGCTCTTTCTGTTCTGTAACTTTAGCTTTGAGTTTCTTTTTAACGGTGTTGTATTTATTCAGTATTGGATTAAAATTCTATTAACACAAGAGGAGTTTGGTAAATTATTTCATGTTACCAGGCAAACTGTTTCAAATTGGGAAAACGAAAAAAGTTATCCTGATTTGCAAATCCTTGTAAGCATGAGTAATCAATTTAGCTCGCACCCAGTGCTCCTTAAGACAAAGTAGAAATAGTGCAATTTTCACATGATATTATACAAGAATTACATAGAAATATATCGTATTATTGATATGGTATTCTTGAATTGTATGTGAGGAGAAAAACTATGGCAGCGGAAAGAAAAACATTAACACAGCTATCTGTGCCAATATGCTTAGAAACTTTATTTTATATGCTTTCAGGTATGGTTGATACGCTTATGCTATCATCTGTAAGTGATCAGGCTGTAGGAGCAGTGGGAACAGCAAATACATATATAAGTGTTTTTATTATTATGTTTGGAGTAATATCATCGGGTATGATAGCCGTTATGTCACAAAATATCGGAGCTGGAAGACCGGGGATAGCGTATCAGGCAAGGCAACTTGGACTTATATTCAACGCATTGATAGGTATCGTAATGTCTGTCGTTCTTGCTACTTTTTCTGGTGGGATACTTAGAAGTGTAAGTATTGCTCCGGCTTTGCTTGAGCCGGCTGAAATATATCTTAGAATTGTTGGCGGCACATGTTTTTTAAATGCACTGATTCCTATTTTCTCCAGTTATTTGAGAGTGTTTGGATATACAAAACATTCTTTGATAGGAACTGTTGTTGGAAATGTTCTCAATATAATACTTAATTCAGTATTTTTATTTGCATTCAACTGGGGTGTGATGGGAGTTGCTGTTGCCACGGTTATTTCGAGAGTTGTAAATCTTATTATTGTAGCCGGCATGGGGGCTGTACTTATAAAAGCAAAGCAGAGTCCTGAGCGAATTACATCAAGAAAGATATTTGCACAGATTGTTAAGATTGGTTTTCCTTCTGCGCTTGAAACAGCACTTTACAACATCGCAATGACCTTTATTGTGCGTTTTATGAATCAGATGGATGTGGATGGAATGAATGTTACAGCGCGTTCATATGCGATACAGATTGCAAATTTCTCGTATTGCGTGGGAGCTGCCCTTGCTCAGGCAAATGCAATTATGACCGGCTGGAGAATTGGAGCAAAAGAGTTTGAGGAATGTAACAGGGGGACGAGAAAAGCTGCGATATATGGTATCATCACAGCGACATGCTTTTCCGTGACCTTTGCATTTGCCGGACATTTTATCGTGCATATATTTACGGATGATATACAGATGATAAATCTTGTGGTAAAGTTGTTAATAGTAGATATATTTCTTGAACTTGGAAGGGTAACAAACCTTGTATATGGGCAGGCGTTAAAAACGAGCGGAGACGCATTTTTTCCGGTTATATTAGGTGCGATATTTATGTATTTGTTTGCAGTTGGCGGAACCTATTTTCTCGGAATACACATGGGACTTCTGGCTGTAGGAGCATATATTGCTATGGCAGGTGACGAATGTGCGAGAGCAGTGGAGTGGGAATGGTACTTAGATGGAAGAGTGGAAAATGGAAGAGTAAAGGTCTTGTAGAAGTATAGGAGAGAGTATGTACTTTGAATTAAAGGAAAATAAACCACATGGTACAAAGGATGATCCGTTTAGTACATATCATATAAAAAATGAAGGACGATCATTTCAGATACCGGTTCATTGGCATGATGAACTGGAAATTATATATGTAAAAAGCGGTTTTTTGACTGTTAGTATATCAGGAGAAAATTATATTGGAACCCCCGGGGATGCTTTTGTAGTGTCGCCGGGCAATCTGCATTTCATGGGTTCACAGACTGGTACAGTGGATTATTTTACTTTCCTTTTTCCGTTAAAATACATATCTTTTTGCATAAATGACATGTTGGATGATAAATTACTGGAGCCGTTAAAAAATGGTCATCTGATGATAAGTCCAAGAGTAAAAGATACAGCAAAAGAACTATGTGAGCAGTTGGTTGAAATATATGTGGCAAAAAATAAGAAAACTGAGTCCATAATAACTGCTCAGATAAAGACAAAAATAATTCTTTTACAGTTTATTCTTGAAATGTGGGAGAGGGGCTTTGTAATCGAAAATGATAAAAGCGGGAGAAATACGATAGAAAAAGAAATGATTTCATATATACAGCAGAATTTTATGGAAAAGATATCATTAAAAGAATTTAGTGAGCAGTTTCATCTTTCGGAAAAATATATATCGCGATATTTTAAGGAACATTTTCATATTACCCTTTCGCAATATATAACACATTTAAGGTTAGCGCATGCAAAACAGCTGTTACAAGATACGGATACTCCTGTTACAGAGATTGCAATGCAGAGCGGATATCAGAATGTAAGCTATTTTATCAGAAACTTCAAAAAAACATATGGAGTTTCTCCGTTAAAATATAGAAAAAAATAAGCCAGGTATATGGTTAGAAAGGAGAGGATATGCATATCTTACCAGTATTATGGATCTATATTTCAGAAAAATCATTTCCTGGGTACTAAGTGAGACGTTGGAGGCATCTCATGTAGTAAAATGTTCGGTTTTTACAACAGTCTGTTTCGTGTGTAATTCAATTTTAGGTGTAACTACCCAAGGCAAATTGTAGCAAAGACGATAGGAAAGTGTGGGGGATTTCGCCTGTGTCATGACACAGGCAGTGCTTGCTATTCTTGATTAGTTAAAGGTTTTTAACTTTCCTGATTTTAAAATAATACCGATTAATAATATCCTGCAATGTAATGGATTTCATTTTTTCATCTACCATATTTTGAATTTCATGATAGAAGTCCCCAATAGCGAATTGAATGTTGATACCGATTCCACAATCGAAATGTCTCTGTTATTCAGGACATTGACGGCAATAATATTGTTATGATTAACGATATACGATTTAAGGGAAAACGTTCTGTAGATTGGAAAGATGTCAGGGAATACTTAAAAGAATACGTTGGCGAGTTTTATACTATTGCTGCAACAGGAGATGTTATTTTCATTGGTTCCGATCTTCCTAAGGAATACAGTGGATCAAAATATACCAATAGTATAAAGGGAACAAATGCAAAGGCAAAAGCAAATGCTGCGACTGGAATTCCTGAAATGATAGAGATAGCAGTAGGAAAGCATTTCAGAGAGAATCATGAGGATAAACATAAAAGAGATGCTAAAAATGGATGGTACAGATATGATTCAAGATTTGCACTCCCGGTTTATGACGACAAGGGCGAATTAGAAAGATATAATGTTTTTCATGCCTCTATGCTTATACGTCATTCAAATGATGGAAAGTTGTATTTGTATGATGTAATAGATATAAAAAAGAAACGAGCAACTCTCTCGGCGAATAAACGCTTACCAGACAAAAAACCCATTTCCTTTAGGGAAGTATAATACTACAGGAAATGACAGATGTCAATCCGAATATTCGAAAATATTCCTGCATACAGAAGGACTAGAGATGGTTATGCTTTTACGGTGATAAAAATAGAAATTTCACAAAACTGTCCGCGTCACGGGAAATGTTGTGCCTGTGTAGCTTATCATCGTGATCACAATGAAGGCGTGCCGGGATGTTTCTTTTCGAAAGAAGCAGAAGCAACTTATGATCGCAGTATTAAAGCATTGGCGAAGGATCACGGTATCATTTAATATGTGTTTTAATCTTTATTCCCCCCTGTGTGTATGATAAAATAGTAACAGGAATTTTATCGACAGACAGGGGGAAAAATTATGTCAAAAATTGTGAATGAACCAAAGATCAAAAACAAGTTTGTAGTCAAGATCAGAGAGCTTTTAGAGCACCGTGCGTTCTGACTTTATCTCTTAGTGGATGAGGCAGAAAGCCGGATGTAGTGACGAAGAGATTGCAAGATTATGTGATATTGCAATGTGTGGAGATCATGGAATCGGAAAATGCTTTGGCACTCGACTATTTCAAAGAGAATCAGATCAGTTTTGAGTGGATCGTGGATGAAGGCGGTGCCGTGATTCGATTCGCTCCAATCGATATAGATAAACAGCAATACGCATCTGTGCACGGAGAAAATGAAAATATATATGTGGAAAAGATTCATCTGGCGGTGGATTTTTATAGAGAATTGATTGGAAAATATAAGTAATAAGTGGAGAGAATATGTTAAATATTATAGAAATCAACAACTTTAACGCACCGGAACTGGACGTCTACGCACGTTATACGGAAGCACAGCTTCTGAATAAAGACCGTCCGGAAGATGGACTTTTTATTGCAGAAAGTCCAAAAGTGATTGGACGGGCGTTGGATGCCGGATATATTCCAATATCTGTTCTGGTTGAAAAGAAACAGATGGAAGAAAATGAAGAGACGCAGGAAGTTCTTGCAAGATTTGAGAATACAGGCACTTCTATTTTTACAGCAGAGTTTGCTGTCCTTACGCAATTGACAGGATTCAAGCTGACGAGAGGAATGCTTTGTGCATTGAAACGCCGACCACTGGAAGATTTCAGGAAACTTTGCGAAGGAAAGAATAGAATTGCCATTTTGGAAGATGTGATGAATCCAACGAATGTCGGAGCAATCTTTCGATCGGCAGCAGCAATGCATATGGATGCAGTATTACTGACTTCAGGATGCAGCAATCCATTGTATCGAAGAGCATCCAGAGTGAGTATGGGAACGGTGTTCCAGATTCCATGGACATTTATTCAAGACGATAAAGAACGCAGATGCGACAGGAAAGAGATCTGGCCGGTCCAGGCAATCGAAAGCCTGAAAGCACTTGGGTATAAGACAGCAGCACTTGCATTAACCGATGATTCCGTAAGTATTGATGATCCGCAGCTTATGAGTGAAGAAAAACTGGCAGTGATTCTTGGAACAGAGGGGGACGGACTTATGCAGGAGACAATTAAAGCTTGCGATTATACTGTGAAGATTCCGATGTCACATGGTGTAGATTCTCTGAATGTGGCAGCAGCAAGTGCAGTGGCGTTCTGGCAGTTGAGAAAATAAAGATTTATCGTAGGGATTCTTTTTCAAGTTCGGACGAAATCAGATAGCGCTTATAAAGTTTCTTCTAACAGACATTGAGGGATTGATGCAGGCTCCGGGTTCTGTATACAGAACAGTCACCTGAATCAATCCCTCAATGTCTGTCTATCGGTAAGTTTTCAGCGCCATCTGATTTCTACTCTCTCGAAAGAAGAACTCTACTTGAGAAGCAGACGTACCGGATGTTCTATAGAATGATTCCCATTTCTTAAGCGTATTTACTTTAATAAAATTTAGCGTAGAAGACGATCCTTTTTCAGTAAACAGAAAACAGAAAATATGAACTTCGAGAAGGTTCATGTTAGAAGGATGGTACAGGGACGAAGACGAATGTGGAGCATGCTTGCTCATACTTGAAAAACAATGGATTGCGTTAAAGAAAGGATTGACAGCTGTCTGAGCGGCAGCGAGTTTGTCAATCCTTTCTTTGCTTTTAGCAGTCTGTTGTTTTTCCTAGTATGAACAGTATGCGTAACCCTGAGTCGGCGTTCCTGTACCATTCTTCTAACAAGCGACTTTCTAAAATAATATTTTCAGTTTTCGTCCGCATTCAAACAAGAATCTCTATGCTAAATCTTTATTTCCCGGCAATTTATAGAGGAAATTCCCTCATCATTTCCCCACAAAAAGAACAATGTCATATAAAATGTTACATTTTTCACAAAAGAAACCTTGCTAGTGTAAAGTTTTTGTAAAACAAGTGTCTTGTCACCTGTAAACGACAGTGTTATAATGGGCAAGAATAAATCAACAGAGCAATAGACATGAAAGTGTGTTACAGCAGAATTTTATGTCAGGAGAGAATAAGAGAGGTACGTGCTATGACGATCAGAGAAGAGATAGAACAGTTAAAGAAAGAAAAAAATGCCGTAATTCTGGCGCATTATTATGTAAGACCGGAAGTTCAGGAGATTGCAGATTATGTAGGAGATTCTTTCTATTTAAGCAAAGTTGCGGTTGGTCTGAAAGAGAAGACAATCGTATTCTGCGGTGTTTCATTCATGGGCGAGAGTGCAAAGATCCTGAATCCTGAGAAAACAGTGCTTATGCCGGATATGGCAGCAGATTGTCCAATGGCACATATGGCATCTGCGGAGACAATCGAGAAGATTCGTTCAGAGTATGATGATCTTGCAGTTGTCTGCTACATTAATTCAACAGCAGAACTGAAAAGACATTCTGATGTCTGTGTAACTTCATCCAATGCAGTGAAGATTGTAAAAGCACTTCCGAATAAAAATATTTTCTTTATACCAGATCGTAACCTTGCACATTATATTGCAGGATTGGTTCCGGAAAAGAACTTCATATATAATGAAGGCTTCTGTATCGTACACGAATACATGGAGGTTGAAGAGATTCAGGAAGCGAAAGCAGCACATCCGGAAGCAGAGGTTCTCTCTCATCCAGAATGTCCGGCAAAGGTTCTGGAACTTTCTGATTTTGTCGGAAGTACTTCAGAAATTATCGCACAGGCAGGAAAATCAGATGCGAAAGAATTTATCATCTGTACAGAGAGTGGTGTTTTGTATGAACTTCAGAAGAGAAATCCTGAGAAGAAATTTTACTTTACAGAGACAACTCCAATCTGCAGAAATATGAAGAAGGTTACACTTGAGAAAGTGCTTCATGTATTAAAGACAGGCGAGAATGAAGTGGTTGTAGACGATAAGCTTCGTGAAGAATCTAAGAAACCGTTAGAGAGAATGTTAGAACTTGCCAAGTAAACAGAGGGCAGATAGGATTGACAGCAATCGAAGATCATAGAAAATACAGATCAAATCGACCAATGCTGTCGGAATGGAGATATTTATTATGAAAATGGAAGCAGATGTAGTCATTGTCGGAACAGGTGTGGGAGGGCTTTTCAGCGCACTGAGTCTTCCAAGAGATCAGAAGATCATCATGATTACAAAGTCAGATTTAGAGAGCAGTGATTCATTCCTGGCTCAGGGAGGAATCTGCATGCTGCATGACAAAGATGACTATGACAGTTATTTTGAAGATACAATGAAAGCGGGACATTATGAGAACAGAAAAGAATCTGTAGATCTTATGATCCGCAGCTCAAGAGAGATCATTCATGATCTGATTGGTTATGGTGTAGATTTCCAAAAACAGGAGGCAGATGAGTCTGGAAATGAAGCCGCAGACAACGGTGGTGAAAAGGTAGAGATTCAGGATATTTATGCATTTACTCGTGAGGGAGCACATTCACGTCCGAGAATTCTGTTTCATGCAGATATTACAGGAAAAGAAATCACAAGTAAACTGCTTGCACAGGTAAAGCAGCTTTCTAATGTAACATTGCTTGAATATACAACGATGACAGATATCATTGTGGAAAATGATGAATGTAAAGGAATCATTGCACAGGATAAAGATGGAAATGAATTCGAAATCCATACAGAGAATACAATCTGGGCAAGCGGTGGAATCGGTGGACGTTATAAGCATTCTACAAATTTCCCGCATCTGACAGGAGATGCACTTACAATTTCCGAAAAACACGGAATTCGTTTAGAGCATTTAGATTATGTACAGATCCATCCAACAACATTGTATTCCAAGAAACCAGGAAGACGCTTTCTTATTTCAGAGTCTGTCCGTGGAGAAGGCGCAGTTCTTCTTAACAGCAAAAAAGAACGTTTCGTAAATGAGCTTCTTCCAAGAGATGTTGTGACTAAGGCAATCAGAGAAGAGATGGAAAAGGAAGGCACAGATCATGTCTGGCTGTCCATGGAAAAACTTGGAAAAGAAACTATCATGGGTCATTTCCCGAACATTTATCAGCATTGTCTGGAAGAGGGATATGATGTGACAAAAGAATGTATCCCGGTTGTTCCGGCACAGCATTATTTCATGGGTGGTGTATGGGTTGACTCAGACAGCAAAACATCCATGGAACATTTGTATGCAGTAGGAGAGACAAGCTGCAACGGTGTACATGGTGCAAACCGTCTGGCAAGTAATTCACTTCTGGAAAGCCTTGTATTTGCCAAACGTGCGGCAAATAAAATCTCAGGTGTTGAGAACGAAGTAAAAGTGCGTGAACTGGCATAATAATAGTGATATAATATTAATCTATGCTGAAAAAATAAAAGTTAAGAGAAGAGTAGAGAAAGAATATAGAGACAGGGACAGGAGATATAAAGATGAACGAAATTACAATGACACTTCAGGCAGATCATTTGATCCTTGAAGCACTCAAAGAAGATATTTCAAGCGAAGACGTAACAACAAATTCAGTTATGAAAGATTATGTAAAAGGTGAAGTAGAACTGATCTGTAAGCAGGACGGTGTAATTGCCGGCCTGGAAGTTTACCGCAGAGTATTTGAACTGTTAGATGCAGATACAAAGACAGAACTTTACTGTAAAGACGGAGACGAAGTAAAGAACGGTCAGTTGATGGGAAAAGTAACAGGAGATATCCGCGTACTTCTTTCCGGTGAGCGTGTAGCACTGAACTACCTTCAGAGAATGAGTGGAATCGCAACTTATACACATTCCGTTGCAGGACTTCTTGAAGGAAGCAAAACAAAACTTCTCGACACAAGAAAAACAACACCGAATATGAGAATCTTCGAGAAATATGCAGTTCGTGTTGGTGGCGGTTACAACCACAGATATAATCTTTCTGATGGAGTACTCCTGAAAGACAATCACATCGGAGCTGCAGGAAGCGTAAAGAAAGCTGTCGAGATGGCAAAAGACTACGCACCATTTGTAAGAAAGATCGAAGTAGAAGTTGAGAATCTTGAGATGGTAAAAGAAGCAGTAGAAGCCGGAGCAGATATCATCATGCTTGATAATATGTCAACAGAAGAGATGCAGGAAGCAATCAAGATCATTGACGGAAGAGCGGAGACGGAGTGTTCCGGAAATGTAACAAAAGAGAACATCGGACGCTTGACAGCTCTTGGCGTAGACTATATTTCCAGTGGAGCCCTGACACATTCCGCTCCGATTCTTGATATCTCGATGAAAAACCTTCATGCTGTAGAGTAAAAGTGATATAATTGTTAAAGAACAATTATTAGTATGGATTTCAATTTAGAAAGGAAGAGGCATGATGACAGGACCAGAAAGAAGAACTGCCATTATAAATCAGATAAAGACAAGCTCAGCACCGGTGCCGGGAAAGGCATTGGCTGCACAGTATGAAGTAAGCCGTCAGGTGATCGTGCAGGATATCGCACTCATCCGTGCCGCAGGACATGACATTATATCTACAAACAGAGGATATATTTTGCACGAATCACATTTAGTAGAAAGAATCTTCAAAGTGAAACATACCGATGACCAGGTTGAAGATGAACTCTATACAATCGTCGATCTGGGCGGAAGAGTTCGTAATGTGATGGTGAATCACAGAGTCTACGGTCATATGGAAGCATCACTCAATATTAATTCCAGACGAAATGCAGTAGAGTTCATAGATGACATCCGAAGTGGAAAGTCTACGCCACTGAAAAATATCACATCCGATTATCATTATCATGTGGTAGAAGCGGATAGTGAAAAGACATTGGATATGATTCAAGAAGCACTGGAAGAAAAGGGATTTTTGCTGGAGCAAGAAGAGTGGGAGAAAGAGCTTTTTGCAAGATAAAGATTTATCGTAGGGATTCTTTTTCGAGTGCGGACGAAAACTGAAAATATTATTTTAGAAAGTCGCTTGTTAGAAGAATGGTACAGGAACGCCGACTCAGGGTTACGCATACTGTTCATACTAGGAAAAACAACAGACTGCTAAAAGCAAAGAAAGGATTGACAAACTCGCTGCCGCTCAGACAGCTGTCAATCCTTTCTTTAACGCAATCCATTGTTTTTCAAGTATGAGCAAGCATGCTCCACATTCGTCTTCGTCCCTGTACCATCCTTCTAACATGAAACTTCTCGGACTTCATATTTTCTGTTTTCTGTCTATTAGAAGAAACTTTATAAGCGCTATCTGATTTCGTCCGAACTTGAAAAAGAATCCCTACGATAAATCTTTATTTCGTCCCCTATATCCCTTGACATCTCCCTTTTTATTCTGCAAAATAGTAAGAAGAGTCTTTCGAGATTCTACTTATTATAGAAGAAAAAGAGGTCATTTATATGGAAGAAATCATACAGTTTTTAGCTGGGATTTTGAATAGAGAGTTTATTCGTGCGGTGTTTAGTAACCCGCGAGTAAAGGATAATGTAGTTAAGGCAAAGCTTCGACCGATGGAACAGAAGGGGGAGCTTTTATTTCAGTTAGAGTCTTTCACAAAGACGCAGGCATTTCATAAGAATCTGACAGTGGAAGAGACGAAGGATGAGCTTGCGAAATTGTTGGAAGAGTTTCGTCAGGTTCAGGTTGAGACGGTGAGTGAGGATATCACAGTATTGATCAGTAAGAAAGGAAAGGCGACGATTAAGAGAAAGCGCAAGAAGGTGCAGGCAAAGGCTGCGGATCTGTCTCATAACAGGAAGAAAAAATATATTCTGGAGGAAGGAATTGCAGTTCCGTTTCTTCAGGATCTTGGAGTTATGACACAGGATGGAAAGATTGTGCGGACGAAGATGGATAAGTTCCGTCAGATCAATCGTTTCCTGGAGTTTGTTGAGGACATTCTGCCGCAGCTTGACAAGGACAGAGAGCTTACACTTCTGGACTTCGGATGTGGAAAATCATATCTTACATTTGCAATGTATTATTACTTACACGAGTTAAAAGGATATGATATTCGTATTATCGGATTAGATCTGAAGACAGATGTGATTCTGCATTGTAATGAGCTGGCAAAGAAGTATGGATATGAGAAGTTGACATTCCTTGTTGGAGATATTGCGGATTATGAAGGTGTGGATCATGTTGACATGGTTGTGACGCTTCATGCGTGTGATACAGCTACAGATTATGCACTTGCGAAAGCGGTTGGCTGGAATGCGAAAGTGATTTTATCTGTTCCATGTTGTCAGCATGAGGTGAACAAGCAGCTTGAAAAGCAGAGAAATCTGCATTCAGGCAAGATGAAATCGAAGACGGAAGTTATGGGAGTTTCAGAAATGCTGGGAGATCAACTAGCTTCCATGGAAGAAGTGCTCGGACCAATTATGGATTATGGATTGTTGCGAGAGCGTTTTGCAGCACTTGTGACAGATGGACTTAGAGCAAAGCGTCTGGAAAGCGAGGGATATGAAACTCAGGTATTAGAATTTATTGATATGGAGCATACGCCGAAGAATATTCTGCTGCGTGCAGTGAAAAAGGGGAGTCCTGCAGCAAAGAGCAGAAAAGAGGCAGAGGATTGTGAAAGATTTTTGAAGATTCAGCCAACATTAGGTATGCTTCTGGCAGAGCAAAAGGGAGATAAATAATGAAAAAAATGGTAATAAAGATTGCCGCACTGGTTGTTCTTTTTGCGGCTGTGCTGGTGATCAGTAATGTGATACTGAACCGTGGAAATGATGATCAGGTTGTGGATATGGGAGATGCCACACTGCCGAGAGTCTCATTTATGATGGGGGGACAGAAGATAAATGCGTTGTCTGGTTATGTAGATGATATGGATATTGCCGCAATGCGAGATACCATTACACCATTAGAGAGTGATGGTACACTGAAGATGCAGATTGAGAAAAATGATAACCAGATCCGTGAGATCAGTTACAGTGTATATTCTCTGGATGGAACAGAGACATATGATAAAGGAACTCTAAAGTCTGCAGAAAGCGAAGATGTCACATTAAAGCTGGGGAAATCACTTGGAGATAAAATCCAGGAGGCAGTACTTCAGGTTTCGCTTGTGATCGGCGAGGAGAAAGAGGCAAGGAAAGTTAATTTCTATACCAGAATTGAGAAAGCAGATGATATTACAGCATCACAATGTCTTACATTTGCACAGGATTTTCATACGAAAGCATTTAATAAGACGGATGTAGATTCATTGAATATTTATCTGGAACCTGGAGATGAGAGTGATAATACAACTTATCAGACAGTCAATATCCATTCAGATATTTCTCATATTCAGTGGGGGACTATGCAACCACAGTTGCTTGGTGATGTGCGGTGGAGCATAAAGGAAAGTAATAGTGTGTATACCTCTCTTCTTGCGAATTACAGAGTTTCCTGCGTGGATGATGCCGGTGAAAATGCAGTGTATGACATTAAGGAATTTTTCCGTGTGAGAATCGCAGGAACTACAATTTACCTGTTGGATTATAATCGTGATATGCAGGAAGTGTTCAGCGAGAACAGAAGTGTGATCGATGAAGACGGAATTTTGCTCGGCGTTACACCTTCGGATGTTCCATATGAGACAAATGAGAAAGAAACGATTGCAGCATTTGTGGAGTCCAGAAACCTTTGGATGTACAATAAGAGTTCGAATGAATTATTAAATATTTTCGGATTTGCAGATGCAGATACGACAGATGAAAGGAATCTGAATGATCAACATGCAGTTCGTATCATCAGTATGGACAACAGTGGTAATCTTGCATTTGCTGTGTATGGATATATGAACCGTGGCGAACACGAAGGAGAAGTCGGTGTCGGAATCTATTATTTTGATGTAGAGAGAAATCTGATCCAGGAGAAAGCATTTATACCAAGTAAGAAGTCCTATGCAATCGCAGCGGATGAACTTGGCAAGATGGTTTATTATAATCATGCGGAAGAGCAGTTATATGTTTTGGCAGACGGAACTTTGTATCAGGTGGATCTGCAAAAGAATAAACAGACAACACTTGCAGAGAATCTTAAAGAAGGACAGTATGCGGTTTCTGATGATGGACATCTGATGGCATATCAGTCAGAAGGGGATAAGAGTGGCGGAACAGTGATTCAGGTAATGAATCTAAGCAGTCTGGAGACGAATACTGTTGAGGCAGCAAGCGGAGAAAAAATTAGTCCACTGGGATTTGTTAATGGTGACTTTATTTATGGAAAAATGAAATCTGAGGATGCAGGAAAGAAAGCTTCTGGAGAATCGATCACTCCAATGTATGAACTGGAAATCCGTAATTCTAAGAACAAAAAAGTTGCCAGCTATTCCTTTGTTGATAAAGGCATTTATATTTCTGATATTTTAATTGATGACAATATGGTAACACTGAATCGTGTAGAGAAAAGCGGGGATATTTACAACGTTACTTCACAGGAGTTTATTACGAATAATGAGGAACGCAAAGATACGGCGATTAAAACAGAAGTATATACAACAGCACTGATGGAAAAACAGATGCGGATTACATTTGCAGAAGGAGCAGGAGATAAGAGCGTGAAAGTGATCCGACCGAATCAGCTGGCATCAAAGAACGAACTTGAGATGGTTCTTGCTGATAGAAGCGAAAGTGTGAAATACTATGTCTATGGGGTCGGTGAACTGGCAGGAATTTACGATAAAGCTTCTTATGCTATTCAGAAAGCACAGCAGATTTCAGGAGTTGTGATCTCTTCTGACCAGAAATATGTCTGGGAGAAAGGCAATCGAGATCTTGCGTATTCGATAGAGGATGTTGCTCTTTCGAAAGAAGGAGAAGAGACATCACTTGAAGCATGTGAGCGTTATATGAAGACATATGATGCTCAGAAAGTAGATCTGACAGGATGTACGCTGGATCAGGTACTCTATGTGATCAATAGAGGATGTCCGGTGATTGCACTTACAAGTGCAGATCATGCAATTCTTCTGACAGGATATACGAAGAATGATATTACTTATATCGATCCTGAAAATGGAGAGTCACAGACAGTTTCCATCAGTGAGATGGAAGGAATGGTTTCCGGAAGCGGAAATACATTTATTGGTTATATCAAATAGAATATGGAACTGTTCAGAGCCAAGCAAAATTTCAAAAACAGGTATAAAATGCTTGCATTTTTAAAACTGTTTTTGAAATTTTATTTGGCGGATACGCCACACCGACGAAATGCGTAGCATTTTGGAGGTTGGCTCTGAACAGTTACTAGAAAATGAAATAAAAACGACAGGTTCTTCAATAGTTCAAATGAAGATCCTGTCGTTTTTAGGTTACATAAGAAAAATCTATAAAGCTTTTTTAAAGATAATTCCTCGATATTTGTTAAGTGCTCCGTAAAGAATCAGACCAAGCACACCGGCGGAAATCACTTCTCCGACACCAACTGTCAGCATCATGAAAGGAATCGGAAGTGGAACCATATAAGCGTATTTTAATACAAATGGAACCACGATGATGTTGGCAACAACCGGAGGAACAGGGGCAAGGAATTTGCTCTTGTTTCTTAAAGACCATGTAAAGATGGCACCGATCAGTGTTGCAAGGCTGCCGAAGATAATGTCAGGCAGGATCGCACCTCCAAGTGTGTTTCCGATGAGGCATCCTACAAACAATCCAGGGATTGCAGCCGGAGTAAATACCGGGAGGATCGTCAGTGCTTCCGCAAAACGGATCTGCACCTCTCCAAAAGCCAGTGATGCACCGACAACAGTCAGTACGACATAGATGGCAGCGATCATGGCTGCCTGTGCCAGGTAAAGCACTTTGTTACTTGAGTTTTTCATTATTCAGTTCTCCTTTAGTTTTGTTTTACGAGTGGAAGGTCACGAACACTCGATTCATTTTCGCGCAGCAATGAGTCAGGCGGCCATGATTGCATGGACATTTGACGAATGCCGCGGAAGGCATATACAGTAAGTATATGACCTTACGCCGGAAATCGGCGAAACCCTTGTAAGACCTTGGTTTTTTAGGGTTTTGTAACGGGTGATAGTATAGCATGAAAAGCCGGGAAAAGCAAGGACATACCCACTTTCTATTAAAATTGCATATTGTATTGTTAAATTGCATATGCTATAATGCCAGTAGGCAAAAAGATAATGCTATTCCATAGTGAACAGCAACGAAAAACCCTCGGAGTGCCATCCGAGGGTTTTTCTATTCCTAATTCTTGTGTGGAAAGTTTTTTTATCTTAATGAAAAATTAAACTTAATTAAGAAGTCTAAATCTACTGTAACCAGGCCGGATATGATAGACTATGAGTTGTGTAAAATACAATTCATGGAGGAAAAAATGAGTAGAATATACAACGCCCTGATCGAACTTGTTGCAGCAGCAGTTTTTATAATTCCGCTTTGGGGTATATATGAGAAGTTTTTTTTTCAGAGCTGGAAACGAACGATGGTTTATATGATCTTTGGATTTTATCTGGCAGTAGTATTAGCATTAGTGGGATTTCCGAATATCACGATGTTGCAAACGGAGTTTACAGTGAATCTGATTCCATTTATTTATATGTTGTCAGATTTTGTTAATGCGTGTTTGAACGTACTCTTGTTCGTTCCGTTTGGTTTCTTTTTACCAATGTTATGGAAAGAATTCAGAAATATAAAAAGTGTTGCTTTGGCAGGAATTGTTGCAACGTCTTTTGTTGAGATTTCTCAACTTTTTACTGGCAGAGCAACTGATATAGATGATATCATTACAAATAGCATCGGTACTTTGATCGGTTACTTTATTGTACGTTTTGTAACAAAAAACTTTACAAAGCGAACTTTATCAGATTCAAAAATTAATGATTTTTATTTGATCTGTGGTTCAGTAGGTGTTATTATGTTTTTCTTACAGCCATTTGTCTCAACATGGTTATGGGGAATACTTTTATGATAAGCCCGGATATCAGTTTCAATAAGGAGTGAGCGAACATGACATTACAGCAATTAACCTATTTAGTTACGGTTGCGGATTGTGGGAATATTACGGAGGCTGCAGAAAAGCTTTTTATTTCACAGCCGTCGCTTAGTGCAGCAATTCATAATCTTGAAAAAGAGATGGGAGTGACTGCATTTACAAGATCTAACAAAGGCGTTACTGTTACAAGAGAAGGCGAAGAGCTATTGTCCTTTGCAAGGATGCTCTTAGAGCAGGCTGACAATATGAAAGAACATTTTGGAAATGGAGAGAGAAGAACACCGAAGTTTTCTGTGTCTTGTCAGCATTATTCATTTGCGGTAAATGCTTTTGTTGATCTGATCAAAGAATATGATGCAGACCAGTATAGTTTTATTATAAGAGAGACACAGACGGGCGAGATCATTGAAGATGTGGCAAGCGGAAAAAGTGAGATTGGGGTTCTTTATCTTTCGGAACACAATGAAGATGTGATTCTGAAGCTGATAAAGAATAATCAGTTGAAATTTGAGGAAATGTTTGTTGCAGAACCGCATGTATTTATCTGTAAAGATCATCCACTGGCAGAAAAAGAAATGATTTCCATGGAAGATTTACGATCATATCCGTATCTTGTTTATGAACAGGGAAATAATAATTCGTTTTATTTTTCAGAGGAATTTATAAGCATGCTTGATTTTCCGAAGAGTATACAGGTAAGAGACAGGGCAACCTTATTTAACCTAGTGATCGGATTAAACGGATTCACAGTAAGCAGTGGTGTGATCGACCAGAAATTAAATGGAAGCAGTATTATAGCGAAGCCATTAGATGTTGATAAAACGATGAGGATCGGTATTATTAAAAAGAAAAATATTATTTTCAGTCGTTATGCATCTTATTATGTAGAGGCGCTGAGAAGGCATTTGTAAAAAATAAAGAGCAGGGATTTCGGCATAATGAAATCCCTGCTCCTTCTTTTACTAGCAGAAGAATTCTTTTGCAGCTCGTACCAGATACTCAGTATCTTTCACACCTGCAGTCTCATAAGGGGAATGCATTGCCAACTGCGGAAGTCCGATGTCAACGGTATTGAGCGCAACCTGAGTGTTGGAAATATTTCCAAGGGTAGAGCCACCGGCCATATCAGAACGGTTTGTGAATGTCTGAACCGGAACATCTGCCCGCTTACATAGGTCGCGGAACATGGCAGCAGATACGGCGTCCGTACAGTACTTCTGGTTTGCATTGAATTTCAACACGATTCCTTCGTTCAAGTAAGGACGGTTTGTCGGATCTGCTTTCTCTGTATAGTTTGGATGAACCGCATGAGCATTATCCGCAGAGATCATAAAGCTGTCTGCAAGATGAACACGATAATCTTCTCCATCATATCCAAGTGCTTCGTGAACACGGATCAGTGTGTCAAAAAGGAACGTGGATGCGGCGCCCTGTTTCGTACCGCTTCCAACTTCTTCATTATCCAGAACACAGTGTACAGCCATACATTCTTTTTTCTCACCGGAAAGAAAACCTTGAAGTGATGCGAAGGCACACTGCAGGTCATCAAGTCTGCCACTGGAAATGAATTCTTCAGAAGCCCCCCAGATGGAACCTTCCTGTCGGTTATAAAGGAATAGATCATGTCCAAGGATTTCATCTTTTTCTACCCCGGCAGCTTCAGCAATCTGTTCCATAAAAGTTCCTTTAGGAGAACCACAGCCATAAAGTGGGAGAAGATCTTTCTGTGCGTTGTAGTTGTAACCGCTATTGATCTCACGGTTCATGTGAATCGCGAGATTCGGGATCATAACAAGATCCCGGTCAATATTGACGAGTTTGCTCGCGAATTGTCCGTTTGTCTTATCTTTTATTATAACGCGTCCGGCAACAGAGAGCGGACGGTCAAACCAGGGTGCACAGAGCATGCCACCATATTTTTCTACATTTAATTTCACATAATGTTTTTCTACTTCGATCTCCGGATTCTCTTTGATCTTAAAGGTCGGAGAATCACTATGACTTGTCAGAATGTGCATCTTGTCAATACCATTTTCCGGAATCGTAAATGCAATCAGGGAAGAGTCATTTCGTGTAACAAAATAGTGTTTGCCGCATTCTATATTCCAACGCTGATTTTCCTTTAGTTCAGTAAAATCAACTGCAAGAAGCTCTGATTTCATCTGTTGAACTGCATGAAATGCTGTGGGACTCTTTTGAAGAAATTTTAATAGTTCTTGAGAAACTGAATTGTTCATAGATATTTCCTTCTTTCAAATTGTTTTAAAAATCTTTTTTTGCTGATATATTTACTTTTTAGGATAGGGCAAATCAGAGAGAAATACAAGGCGGAAAAGCATAATAAAAACTTTTTATTTAAGAAGAATTTCACAACATACTGTTTTAAAATGTGCTATAATCTAATTTGGAATGTCAGAGATTCCATTGGAGGAGTACGAATGAAAAAAATATCTTTGAAAATAAAATTAACACTAAAATATACAGGGTGCATATTCGTGGCAACAGGCATTGCGTTGTTTCTTGCTACAGTGATAAGTGGAACAGATGCGCAGTCAGCAAAAGCGATGGCGAAGGTGGTACTTCCAATCGTTTTCATCGCATCTCTTGCAATTGGATACTTTCTGGTAAGAGAGGTTCTGAAACGGACTGCAGACCTGGCAGAGTCAGCGGCGGAAATCTGTAGAACAAAAGATTTCTCCAGACAGTTGGAACTGGAAGAATCTGATGCGGAATTGGAGAGACTGCAGCTGACATTGAATGAATTACTTGAGGATGTGCGCGAGGAGGGACATTTTGCAGAAAATGTTGTACAGGAGATGTGGATGCCGGTCAGTGTGATCCTTACACGAAGCGCATGGTGCCTTGGCGACTGGCGACTGTCCCAGCGTCAGCGCTGGCAGATTGAACTGGTGCAGAAGAAGGCACAGATTCTTTCAGATTTTATTCAGGAAGTCTCATTTTTTGCAAAGGCAGATCAGGGATGCCAGCCGGCTTATAAAAAACGCATGAATATCAGTGAACTGACAACAGGAATTATAGAAGGTCAGATCAGCAGACTTCAGGAGGCAGATGAACCGGTGCAGATAGAATATGAGATTGAACCGGAGATTTACGCAGAAGTGGATGAGAACTGTTATCGGAAGATGCTGTTAAATCTGCTGGAGAATTCCATTGATTATAGCCGGGAGATTGGACTGATCAAAGTTGTTGTTGAAAGTAAAGGCAGTGAATTTACCTGTAAGATTGCAGATGCGGGAATTGGAATTTCGGAGACGGATCTGCCGCACGTATGGGATCGGTTTTTCAGAGGAGATCCTTTAGGTGCCGGAGAAGGTCATTTTGGACTGGGACTTTCTGTTGTAAAATGGATTGCTGAAGTACACGATGGATGGGTGGATGCAGAAAGTATCCTGGGATCCGGAAGCTGCTTTACAGTGGGGATGCCGTGCGAACCGAAGCCAGAGGCAGAAGAAGTGTCAGAGGAAGAGAAGACAGTTGATGCGCTGTTAGAAGGAATTGATGGAGCGGACGAAACAGAAGAGGAGACGGATGCAGATCTGACTACAGAAGCAGAAGGAGCAGTTGCGACAGATGCAACTACAGAAGAAGCTGAGACAGAAGTAACATCTGAAATAAATGAAACGGCTGAGACAGAAGGAGTTACAGAAATAAATGCGGCGACTGAAACAGAGGCAGTGACCGAAAACAGAGATAGCTCAGAAGAGTCCGAAGCTTTGGGTGAGACAATCGCGATGCCTGTGATTACAGAGGACACAGAGGAACAGTCATCAGAGAATTTTGTGCCGGATGCAGAGAAAGATGAAACCGATGTAAAGAGTGAAAATTCGTTCAGGAAAATCAAAATTTGTTTATCAAAAATCAAAAGCTTTCTTGAGGAAGAAGATGACGAAGAAGATGACGAAGAAGATTCAGACGAAGACGAAGAAGCTTTAAATGAATGCGAAGTGATTCCATTTAAAAGCAAAGAGGATTCAGATGAAAAATAAAGAGGAGGACTTCTGACGTGAAAGACGTAGCAACAATGAAGGTGGAATTAAAGAAACTTATTGATACAGCTGCAGGAAGAATTCCGGCAGATCTGGTGATTAAAAATTGTAAGATTGTAAACGTATTTTCAGGAAAGATCCAGGAAGGAGACATTGCATTTTCAGGTAATCAGATTGCAGGTATCGGTGAGTATGAAGGCGTGAAAGTGATTGATGCAGAAGGAAGATATGCAGCGCCAGGATTTATCGACAGCCACATCCATATTGAATCTTCTTATGTAAGTCCTGAAGAGATTGGACGCCTGTTAGTTCCACATGGAGGAACAACAATTATGGCAGACCCACATGAGATCGTAAATGTATGTGGAATCGCCGGTCTGGACTATATGATGAAAGCAGCTGAGAACACAGTGCTTGATGTGAAATATGAGCTGCCATCCTGTGTACCGGCTACACCATTCGAGCATTCAGGTGCGGTGATCGATGCAGAAGCAATGAAAGAGCCGATCACAAGAGAAGGAATTGCCGGACTTGGTGAATTCATGAATTTCCCGGGCGTGATCAATGCGGCAGACAGTGATCTGGATAAGATCATTGTAGCAAAACAGGAAGGAAAATTTATTGATGGACATGGACCTGGAATCACAGGAAAAGAGCTGAATGCATATGCCGCTGCAAGAATCGCAGCAGATCATGAATGTTCTACAGTAGAAGAGATGAATGACCGTCTGGAAAGAGGAATGTACATTCTTCTCCGCCAGGGTTCTGCATGTCACAATCTTCGCACACTGATCAAGGGAATGACAGCAGAGAACAGCAGAAGATGCCTGCTCTGTTCTGATGACCGTCAGCCGAAGACAATCCTTCACGAAGGACATCTTGATAATCATCTGCGTATCTGTGTAGAGGAAGGTCTTGATCCTGTGACAGCAATTCGTATGGCAACACTTAACGCAGCAGAATGCTTTGACCTGAAAGACAGAGGAGCAATTGCACCGGGATACCGTGGGGATGTTGTTCTTCTGGATGATCTGAAAGATTTCCATGTAAACCGTGTATTTGTAGAAGGTACGCTGGTGGCAGAAGAAGGAAAATATCTGCCAGAGATCAAAAAATGTGATATCTCTTCTGTTAAGGGAAGTGTGATTGTAAAAGATTTCTCCAAAGAGAAATTTAAAATGAATTTGAAATCAAACAAAGTAAATGTAATCAAGATTCTTCCGGGTGGAGTTGTAACAGCGAAAGATACAGCAGAGATTGAGTTGGATGCAAATGGAGAGTTCGTAAGAAATCCAGGAGTTGATCTTGTAAAAGTAGCTGTTGTTGAGCGTCATCAGGGAACAGGAAATGTAGCTTGTGGATTCCTGAAAGGATACGGAATCAAAGAAGGTGCTGTAGCACTTTCAGTGGCTCACGATTCTCATAACATCATTGTTGTTGGAGTTAATGATGAGGAGATGGAATTTGCCGTGAACAGTCTGATCGAGCAGGAAGGTGGTATTGTTCTTGTGAAGGAAGGAAAAGTGATCGAGAGCATGCCAATGCCGATTGCCGGACTAATGAGTGATCAGAGTGGTGAGTGGGTAGATCAGAAACTGACAGATATTCACGAGAAAGCATATGAAGAACTTGGAATCTGTGGAGATGTGGAGCCGGTAATGACACTGTGCTTTATGTCACTTGCAGTAATTCCGGAGATTAAGCTGACAGATATGGGATTGTTTGATGTGACAACATTTTCATTCATTCCTGTAGAAGTTGAATAATGAAGTTAAAAATCAAAGAAAACACCATTGACGTACTGCATGTATTTTGCTATACTTTAATAGTTAAATAAATACGGCGCAGTAGCCAAGCGGTAAGGCGTGGGTCTGCAACACCCTGATTCACCGGTTCAAATCCGGTCTGCGCCTCTGAAGAACCTGAAACTGATTTGTTTCAGGTTCTTTTTTTGAGCACCTACGCCAACAATCTCAGAGATAGAAAAAACTCATGTGAGTTCGTTAGAAGAGATTCACATGAGTTTTTCTTTAAAACAGTCCTTATTTATTTTCCCAGTTCTTTTTATAAATCAGATACAGCGGAAGTCCGACAAAGATCATACCACCGAGCATATTTCCAAGTGTAACCGGAATAAAGTTTGCAAGGCTGTGAAGTGGTGTCAGTGTTGCAATCTGTTCAGCTGTAATTCCGTAAGCTTCTTCTGCTTTCGCAACATAAGCCGGATTAAGTGAAGCAAGGATACCAGCCGGGATATAGAACATATTGGCAACGCAGTGTTCGAATCCGCCGACTACGAAGGCACAGATTGGGAAGAAAATTGCCCATACCTTACCGGCAATATCTCTTGCGGAAGTAGCCATCAGTACTGCAAGACATACCAGGATGTTACATAAGATTCCGGAAGTGATTCCCTGCAGTGGTGAAATTGCGATCTTTCCAACAGCAACTTTGATTGTATAAGCACCGAGAAGTCCGCCTGAGTAGTTCAGGTTTCCACTGTATACAATGAGCAGATCCACGCAAAGAGCACCGACCAGGTTACTGAAAAATACGATGAAAAGATCTCGGAATAATCCGCCCCATGTGACACGCTTGTCAAATACATCCATGATGATCAGACAGTTTCCGGTGAAAAGTTCGCCGCCGAGAAATACGATGAGCATCAGTCCGACAGGGAAGATACATCCGGCAAGAGCTCTTGCTACGCCAACATTTTCTACTGCGTGTGCTGCTGTGCTGCTTGTAGCACCGCCGAAAGCAATAAACGCACCGGCCATGATGCCGAGCAGAATCATTTTTCCAAGTGGAAGACGGGTTTTGTTCTCGCAGGCCTTGATACTCAGATCAATGACTTCTGCGGGAGTGTTAAAATGATTGTCCATGATATAACTCCTTATTCTTTTGTAATTCGGCAGCTCTCTTGCTTTAAATGGTAACACAGTAAGAGAACTGCCGTTGTTATATTGCTATTCGTCAAGAATTTAACGAGAATATTTTATACTAGAAAATATTGGATTTCAAGAGTGGAAAGGCATGTTTATATATAGATACAAAATTCGGGATTTTTATTGCTTTAGGACAGTTATTTGTACGGTTTATAAGCATCCGTAAGCAATAGTAATTATGCAAAATATGTTTATAAAGTTATTCACCTGGAAAATTTTAGAAAAATATTGTTTTGTGTAGAAAAAAGATATCCTCATTTTATCAACAAAAAAGATGAGTTACGAACAAAAAACACATTGAAATTTCAAGTGCATCAAATTATTCTATATCTACTTCTGGCCGGGAGTAAAAAACAGAAGGAGAAACACTATCGGATATCTTTTTCCAGGGGAGCGTAGTGCATGTTATTCGGCTGATATGTTATTAAGACAGTATAAAAGAGTAAGAAGAGAATTAGGAAAAAAGTTTCATTATCGAGACATAAAAAAAGTATATACGATAGTTCTATTTGAAAAAAGTAATAGTGTTTTCAAGAGTTTTTCAAAGGACATTTATATTCATCGGTTTCAGCAACAAAGTGATTCAGGAATAGAACTGAACCTTTTACAGGAGTACACGTTTATTTGCCTTGACATTTTTGATGACATTATTCACAATGAAGGCAGAAAAATAGACGGTAGATTAGAAGAATGGCTCGTATTTCTTAAAGAGGATGATCCCGATATGATTATAAAATTGTTGGAACAAAATTCTGAATTTAGAGACATTTATGAAGAAATCTATAACATCTGCCGGAACAGCGAAAGGATGATGGGGATGTTTTCAAAAGAACTGGAAATATTGGATCGTAATACAGTAAAACTAATGATTGACGAGTTGGATGAGGCTCTTGGAGAGGAAAGGGAAAAAGTAAAAGCAATAAAGCAGGAAAGGGAAACACTGAAAGCGGAGAAAGAATCACTGGAGGCAGAAAAGGAACTGATCCGGTTGAGGGCAGAACTGGAAAAACTGAGAAAATAGATGAAATACATAGTGATATCAGTTGTTTCTTATTTACTCTGCGCTCCTGGAGTGTTATAATAACTGTTAAGACTGCCGGGAGGCATCTGTTTGAAGATTCTGATAATAGAAAAAGATAGAAGAATTATTTGAAGGAGTAAATGGTATTGAACTGACAACAATTCGTGAGTTATTTAAGAACAGAGAAGCATATCTGGACAAAGAGGTAACAGTTGGGGGGCTGGATTCGAAGCATTCGAGATTCTAAGACATTCGGATTTATCGTATTGAATGATGGATCTTATTTTGATACATTACAGATTGTATATCATGATAAGATGGAGAACTTCGCTGAGGTTTCCAAGCTGAATGTAGGAGCAGCAATCATTGTTAAGGGTACACTGGTAGCGACACCACAGGCTAAGCAGCCATTTGAAATCCAGGCAGAAGAGGTTGTGATCGAAGGAGCATCTGCGCCAGATTATCCACTGCAGAAGAAGCGTCACAGTTTTGAGTATCTTAGAACAATTTCTCATCTCCGTCCGAGAACAAACACATTCCAGGCTGTATTCAGAGTTCGTTCTCTGGCAGCATATGCGATTCACCAGTTCTTCCAGGACAGAGGATTTGTATATGTACACACTCCGCTGATCACAGGAAGTGACTGTGAGGGTGCAGGAGAGATGTTCCGTGTTACAACACTGGATATGGACAATGTTCCGAAGAATGAGGATGGAACTGTAGATTATACACAGGATTTCTTTGGGAAAGAGACAAGCCTTACAGTAAGCGGTCAGCTTAATGGTGAGACTTATGCACAGGCATTCCGCAATATTTATACATTTGGACCGACATTCCGCGCAGAGAACTCTAACACAACAAGACATGCAGCAGAGTTCTGGATGATCGAGCCGGAGATCGCATTTGCAGATCTTGAAGATGATATGGAACTGGCTGAGGCTATGTTGAAGTATGTGATCAACTATGTACTTGAGAATGCACCGGAAGAGATGAACTTCTTCAACTCTTTCGTTGATAAAGGACTTCTTGACAGACTTCATAATGTAGTGAACTCTGACTTTGCGCGTGTAACATATACAGAGGCAGTAGAGATCCTTGAGAAGAACAATGATAAGTTTGATTATAAAGTATCCTGGGGATGCGACCTTCAGACAGAGCATGAGCGCTATCTGACAGAGCAGGTATACAAACGTCCTGTATTCGTTACAGATTATCCGAAGGAAATCAAAGCTTTCTATATGAAGATGAACGAAGATGGTAAGACAGTAGCAGCTGTAGACTGTCTTGTACCGGGAATCGGAGAAATCATCGGAGGAAGCCAGAGAGAGGATGATTATGACAAGCTTCTTGGAAGAATGAAAGAACTTGGACTTAAGGAAGAAGATTATGGATTCTACCTTGATCTGAGAAAATATGGTTCTACAAGACATGCAGGATTCGGACTTGGATTCGAGAGATGCGTAATGTATCTGACAGGAATGTCCAATATCCGTGACGTCATTCCATTCCCAAGAACAGTAAACAACTGCGAACTGTAATAATATAAAGAAGTTTTAGAGTGTTATTCACACATGAACAGTAAAGTGTGTGGATAACACTCTTTTTTTCTATATCGAATGTGGAAAACCAGTTCGGTTTATCGTTTGAAGTGAAAGACTGCAAAGAATAAGAAAGTTATAGATAACTAACCTGGTTTTAACATTATTTAAAAGGGATTTTAATAAAATTTTCGCTATTTAACATAGATTTAACATAACTTCACAGAGTTTTTTATAAAGCCATGATAATCTCGGATATGTAAAGAAGAAAAAAGCACTGCGTTTGAAAAACAGATGCAAGACAGTGATTTGTAATTGAAAACAGACATGAGAGAGGATCTGGAGGAAGAAAAATGAAGGAAAACATACAGATTGTTTTCGGGCTGCTTGGTGGCCTGGCGGTTTTTATCTATGGAATGAATATGATGAGTGAATGTCTTCAGAAAGCGGCAGGAGAAAAAATGAAGAAAATCCTGTCACTTTTAACGAGAAATCCTGTAATGGGAGCACTTGCGGGAATGCTTGTTACAGCCGTACTGCAAAGTTCAAGTGCAACGACGGTTATGGCGATTGGTTTTGTAAGTGCAGGACTGATGACACTGCCACAGGCAATTTCTATTATTTTTGGTGCCAATATCGGTACAACAATGACAGCGCAGCTGATTGCATTTAAGTTAAGTGACTACATTTATGCAATCATTTTTATTGGATTTATCGTATATTTTATCTCTAAATCAGAACGTGTGAAGAATATTGGTATGACGATTTTTGCGTTCGGTTTACTGTTCCTTGGAATTGAGACGATGGGAACAGTTATGAAACCATTAGCATCAAGCCCTGTTTTCACAGAACTGATCGGCAAAGTGGCAGACATTCCAATCCTTGGAGTTGCTGTTGGTGCATTAATGACTCTTGTAGTACAGAGTTCCAGTGCTACAATCGCAGTGCTCCAGAATTTTGCGGCTCAGCCGGGAGCTGATGGAGTGACAAGTATCATCGGTCTGGCAGGTGCAATTCCGATTCTTTTCGGTGATAACATCGGAACGACGATCACAGCACTTCTGGCAAGTATTGGTCAGCCGAAGGATGCGAAGAGAACAGCACTTGCACACTGTATCTTTAATATTTCAGGATGCTTCTTGTTTATCTGGTTCGTAAAACCACTGGCAGCGTTTATCCAGTATATTTCCCCTAAGGGACCGGAGATTGAAGTGATTTCGAGACAGATTGCGAATACGCATACATTTTTCAACCTTGTGATGACGCTGATCTGGGTACCGCTTGTTGGAGTTATGGTGAAAATCGTAATGTGTCTGATCCCGGACGGAGAAGTGAAAGAAGTCAATGCAGTGCAGCCAAAATTTCTTGATAACAAACTGATCAGTCAGCCTACAGTTGCATTACAGCTTGCAGTAAGAGAATTGATGAATTGCGGAGAGCAGGTAGGCGTGACGCTGAAAAAGGCAGCAGAAAAGATTGATAGTGGAGATGGTGCTTCTGTTGAAGAATTTGTAAAGAGCAGAGAAGTGACAGCTGAACTTACAGGAAAGATCACAGATTATCTGGCTGAGATGGCAGCCGCCGGAGTTATGACAGAGCAGCAGGCAGCAAGAGCCGCAGAGCTTCAGTATGTATTGATCGATATTGACAGAATCAGTGAACTTACGAAAAATGTCGCTGTTTCCATGCAGACAGAAAAGCTTGTGAAAAAGGACAAGAAGAGTGCAAAAGAAGAAAGAGTACAGTTCTCACAAGAAGCATCAAAGGATATACAGAAGAGCATGGAACTTGTCAGTGAAATGTACAATATGGTCATGAAAATGGTTAATAACGAAGAGGCAAATGAGGCTGAAAATCTTGTCAAGATGAAAGAAAAGATCCGCAAGATGGACGGAGATATCAGAAAAGGACATATTAAACGTGTACACAAAGGAAAATGTAAGGCAGGACTTACGGCTGCATTTAATGAGATTCTACATAATGTGGAAAGAATCGGAAACAGCTGTGTGAATCTGGCAGATGCGGCAGAGGACGGAGTGAGATTCAGCACATTTTTAAGAGAGACGGAGTAACGAACTTTATTATGAGCAGGCAAACTTTCAATAGAAGAGAGTTTGCCTGTTTTCTATTTCATGGAAATCCTTTTGATTTTATGCTGATAAAAGAAGAAAAACTGTGCTAAAATAGTTGAGACAACAAGAAAGAACAGTTATAATATTAATCTGTTAATAGAGAGAAAAAAGAACTTTTACTAATATAGGAAGGAAGTAGTAAATGAAGATAGAATTACCAAAGAAGGTATTGTTTATCATTAATAATCTGCAACTTGCAGGATATGATGCATTTGCAGTAGGTGGCTGCGTGAGAGATTCTATTTTGGCGAGAAAACCGCAGGACTGGGATATCACAACGTCGGCAAAACCAGAAGCAATCAAGGAAATATTTCGCCGGACGGTTGATACAGGAATAGAACATGGAACAGTTACAGTAATGATTGGCAAAGACAGTTATGAGGTGACGACTTATAGAATTGACGGTGCATATGAGGATAGCCGTCATCCGAAGGAAGTCCGCTTTACCAATTGTCTGGAAGAAGATCTTCGCAGAAGAGATTTTACGATCAATGCGATGGCATATAATGATGATGTCCGGCTGGTAGATGTGTTTGGTGGAATGCAGGATTTGAATCATCATCTGATCCGTTGCGTTGGAGATCCGAGGGAAAGATTTTCAGAAGATGCACTTCGTATCCTTCGTGCGGTACGCTTCTCAGCACAGCTGGATTTCCCGATTGAACCTGATACTGCCAAAGCAGTGAAGGAGCTTGCACCAAACCTTAAGAATATCAGTGCAGAACGTATTCAGACAGAGCTTGTGAAACTTCTGACGTCTCCACATCCGGAGCGCATTCAGGATGCCTGTGAACTTGGAATTACAAAGGTGGTCCTTCCAGAATGGGACGCCATGGTTGGAGTAAAACAGAATACAATACATCATAAGTACGATGTGGCAGAGCATACACTTCATACATTGAAGCATGTGAAGAGAGATAAATACCTTCGTCTTACAATGTTGTTCCATGATATGGGAAAACCGGCAATGAAGACAACAGATGAGAAAGGAAACGATCATTTCAAAGGACATGCTCTGGAAAGTGAGAAAATTGCCCGTACAGTTTTGAAGCGGTTAAAATTTGACAATGAGACGATTCGCATTGTAACGAAGCTGGTCTGCTATCATGATTACCGGATGGAAGCAACACCGGCGAATGTACGTCGTGCAATGAATCGGATCGGTGTCGAATTATTTCCATACTATCTTGCAGTGCGTCTTGCAGATGCAAAATCACAGAGCACTTACATGAGAAGGGAAAAGATTGAAAATATCGTAGAGATAAGAAATCTTTACAAACAGATCCTGATGGAGAATCAGTGTGTGACTCTTCGACAGCTTGCGGTGAGCGGAAGAGAATTGATGGAACTGGGGATGAAGCCGGGGCGCGAACTCGGTGCAATGCTCAGTGAACTGCTGGAATATGTGCTGGATGATCCGGAACGGAATACGAAAGAGAATCTCTGTAAGTACGTGAAAGAAAAAATGGAAAAAGAAAAGTAGAAAATACCGGAAGAAAAAGAGAATACTCAGGTTGTCCCTTTCATAGATTAGAAAGAAATCGTTGTCGGTTGCTGTTAAAACCGACAGTAAAAAGTCTGGTAACTGGAAAAGAATAATAATCCAGGTCAATGGGACAGGGGGCAGCCATGAGAGAATATGAGATGGAAGTACTGGAAAAGTACGAACTTGAAGTGAATAGCACCCGGCGGATCAGAGGTGCGTTTTATTGCGATACAAAAGAAGGGACGATGCTTCTGAAAGAGACAAAGATCTCGGAGAGGCGCGTCCCTTTATTGTATCTTATTTTAAACCGATTAGAAAAGCAGGGATATCTGGTGGATACACCTGTGTTCAGTAAAGAAGGGAATCTGGTGCAGAATTCCAGAGATGGAACAAGATATTTGATGAAAAAATGGTATCCGGGGGAAGAGTGCAATCTGAAGAGAGAGGAAGATATTTTCCGGGCAGCAAGAAAACTGGGAGAGCTTCATCTGGGATTTCAGTGGTATGAGCCGGACTTGCAGGAGAAAGAAATATTTCAGAAATTCCAGAAAGAAGAGGTGCAGGAAATCCCACAGAGTACACAGCAGTCAGTTTGTGAAGAAAAGAAAATTGACTGGACAAAGTTGTCACCATTGTTAAGTAAAAATCCATTGGAAGAAATGAAACGTCGTAACAGGGAAATGAAAAAAGTGCGGTCATTTATCAGAAAACGGGTTGCAAAAAATGAATTCGAATCCTATTATCTGAAGCATTATGAAGAAATTGCATGGCAGGCAGAAAAGGTGACAGAGCAGATAGAGCGGTCTGGTTGCCAGAATCTATATGAAAGAAGTATACGGGAAAGGAAAATGCTTCATGGAGATTATAATTATCATAATGTCATGATCCTTCCGGAAAATGAGGTGATAACAAACTTTGAGCGAATGCGAATCGGAATACAAGTAGATGATTTATATTATCTTTTGAGAAAAGTAATGGAAAAATACCATTGGAAACAAAAAACAGGACAAAATATATTGGAAGCATATGAAAGTGTACGGCAATTGAAGCCAGATGAAAGAGAGTATCTTTGCCTTCGACTGGCCTATCCGGAAAAGTTCTGGAAGACAGCAAGTGCTTATTCCAGATCAAATAAAGCATGGCTTCCGGAAAAGAGTGTAGAGAAGCTGCAGACAGCAGTAGAACAGACGAAGGAGAAAGAAGTATTTTTGAGAGAGGTCTTCGAATAAAAAAGCTCCGCAAACCGCGGAAAATGTGGATTTATCTTGACAAACAACAGGGAAACCGTTATAACAGTACATAAGGGTTTGAGGCAAGTTATCGTGCAGACTTGCAACCTGAATAAATAAAACTAGGAATAGAATTGTATTTGAGTACAATAAAGGAGGACATAATCCATGAACAAAACAGAATTTATTGCAGCAGTAGCTGAAAAGGCAGAGATTTCCAAGAAAGATTCCGAGAAAGCATTAAAGGCATTTGTTGATGTTGTAACAGAGCAGCTGAAAGCAGGAGATAAAGTACAGCTTGTTGGATTTGGTACATTTGAAGTAAGCGAGAGAGCAGCAAGAGAAGGAAGAAACCCACAGACAGGAAAAACTATGACAATCGCAGCTTGCAAGGCTCCTAAATTCAAAGCTGGAAAAGCATTAAAGGACGCTATCAACTAGTTCAGGGGATTTTGTAGAAGAATATATGAGACTGGATAAGTTTTTAAAAGTCTCCCGTCTGATCAAGCGAAGAACTGTAGCAAACGAGGCCTGTGATGCAGGACGTGTGCTGGTGAATGGAAAGACGGCGAAAGCATCTGTGAAGGTAAAGCCGGGTGATGTGATCGAGATTCAGTTTGGAACGAGAACCGTTAAGGTTGAGGTTCTTGAACTACAGGAGACAACAAAAAAAGAAGAAGCAAAGGACTTATTCAAATACCTGTAAAGTCTGTCAGACGACAGGAATGTATAAGTCAATCAATGGTTATTGTTTTCAGTAATCTTAGAAAGGCAGGGAATATTTTACAAAGTGAGATATTCCCTGCTTTTCTGTATGCTATACGATAAAGCATTTTCGAGCGCACACATATAAAACCCTTATCTGTAAGGAATAAGTGTAAAAGCTCTGACATATATATAGAAAAGTACAGGGAACTGTTCACAGGTAATATCCCGCGAGGTGTTTTGCCATGAATATGGCAAAATCCCGAGACATACGGGGCAAAATCCCATCACCGAAGGTGATTTGGAATGGATTTTGACCAAGTTGCTGTGAACGGAGTGAACAGTAACAAGTACAGGGAACTGTTATCTGGTTCCAGTAATATACTGTGGGGTATGCCAGAGAAGAGGGAGGTGCAGCGGATGGAGGAACAGCAAAAGACTGTAAAGGCTCATAAGCTGGTGGTTAATAACCGGAAGACAAGTATGGTGACAGGTGTTCTGGATGTATTGTCTTTTGATCTGAATGAGATTCTTCTGGAAACAGAGCAGGGAATGCTGTTAGTAAAAGGAACAGACTTGCATGTGAACCGTCTCAGTGTGGAAAAGGGAGAAGTAGATTTGTCTGGAACAATAGACAGTGTTTCATATTCTAATATTTCACAGGCAAAGAAACAGGAAGAAAGCTTTTGGACAAAGATGTTCAAGTGAGGAAGAAAGAAGATGCTAAATATAAAAAAAGAACTGCTTGTCTTCTTCTGTGCCTGTCTTACGGGTGTGAATGTCCGGGCTGGGTACGAGATCCTGATTTTTTTAAGGAAAATGATAATACATAATAATCTGGTGAAAGGAATCGAGGATCTGTTCTACTGGATATTTATGAGTGCATATATTTTCTCACAGATATATGCAACTACGTATGGTAGTATTAGATGGTATTTTCTACTAGGTCTTGTATTTGGCGTTGCCGTTATTCAGAAACTGATTTCGTCTGGAGAAAAAATACACAAAAAAACAAGGAAAAACCTTGAAATTATTAGAAAAAACAGATAGAATGTTGATAATTGGGAAGTTTATAGGGGGACTCCGTCAGTGAAGGCAGGATTGATTTCCCGGTAACGTTAAGAGTGTATTATTTTAGGGTGAATTTTAGATGGCAAAGAAAAAAAGAGTGACTGGACGGCACAGCCATACAAAGCAGAGACGTCCGAGTCCGTACAAAAGAAGCGTTCTTATGATTTTGTCAGTATTGTGTCTTCTTTCCGGTGTGCTGGGAGTGAATGCAGTAAAGCTTCATGCAAAGAATACAGCGTATAGACAGCAGGAAGCAGAACTGAAGACACAGATCAAAAGTGAGCAGGCAAGAGCAGAAGAGATCAAAGAATACGAGCAGTATGTACAGACAGATGATTACATGAAAGAGATTGCAGAAGATAAGCTGAATCTTGTTGATCCGAATGAAATCGTATTTAAACCAATCAAGTGAATAGTAACCGAATCTGCAAAGTCAGTGAAAGACGGATACAGAATTTTACGAAAGATAACTCCGGGAGAGAAAGTACTCCTGGAGTTTTTCTTTTTTACGCGAACAACGAGCCAAAGTCCGTGCTTACACGAGACCTTGGCGACTGTCGCGATAACTTGAGAAACTCGCGGAGTGTGTTTCTCACAGTTGAGTAACGAGGGGGGATGGAGATGGAAAATGGACAGGTATTACATAGTAGTCTATATGTGGAACAGATTGATAAGTTTGCAGTTTCATTAAAACAGTTAGCGAAAACATTTTTGAAATTAGAAGAAAAAAAGCAGACATTTTCAGAAGAAGAGATTGATGAAATGTTTGCCTGCGTAAGAGAAGAAGTGTGTGAAAAATGTGAGAAAAACAGTTGGTGCTGGGGTGAAAACTATATTCAGATGTATCAGATGGGATACGAGATTCTTGCAGCAGTGGATCAGTATGGAAATGAACTGGATGCAGAGACAAAAAGAAAACTGACGCAGCGCTGCATTATGGCTCCGCGGTTTTATCGGGGGATGCTTGACAGTTTTCACGAAGCAAGACAAAATATGATCTGGATCAATCGTATCGCAAGAAGCCGGGAAGGGTGTGCAGCCCAGCTTGATCTATTTGCAGATATGCTGCAAAATGTGGCGAAAAATCTGGAAGACAGCATATTTACAGATGAAAGGTTGGGGAAACGGATCTTGTCTCAATTAAAAAGAAAAGGAATACGTGTACTTTCCATGCATTTTCTTGTGAATGGAGAGGGAAAATATGAATTGCATCTGACGATGCGCACCTGGAAAGCGGAAAAGATTCCGGTAAAAAGTCTGGCAGGGACTCTGAGTAATCTGACAGGAAGAAGATTGATTCCGGGAAAAGAGGGAGCGCAGCTGATTGGAGCGGATTATACAACAGTGGTCTTCCGAGAAGGACCATCCTATTACACAATGTCCGGGATAGCAAGAATCGGAAAAGGCTGCAGTAATATTTCAGGGGACAGTTTCACGATGATGGATCTTCCGGGTGGTAAAAGGGGAGTTGCATTGTCAGATGGCATGGGATGTGGGCAGGCTGCCTGTCGGGAAAGCACACTTGTGATAGAACTTCTCGAAGAACTTCTGGAAGCGGGATTTCCGGAAAAGACTGCGATCCAGATGATCAATACAACACTGGTCTGTGGAAGAGAAGAAATCCATTACTCTACGATCGACCTTACAGTGTTTGATCTGTATACAGGGGAATGTGAATTGATCAAGGCAGGCGCATCCTCAACTTTTATTCGAAGAAAGGATCAGATTGAGCATCTGACATCGACAAGCCTTCCAATCGGAGTGATGAATTCACTTGAAATAGATTCCGTGAAACGGCAGTTGACAGATGGGACGTATGTGATCATGCTGACAGATGGAGTGCTGGATGCACTTCCGGTAGGAGAGCAGGACTTCCTTCTTGAAACAATCATAAAAGGAACGGAAATACGAAACCCCAAGGAACTGGCCAGACACATTTTACAGCAGGTACTTAACTGGACAGGAAAAGAACCGGAGGATGATATGTCAGTTTTGGTTGCAGCTTTGTGGAAATGCAGAAAGTAGTCATTGACATAGAAGTAACCGTTAACGTATAGTTGAGGTATGATGGATAAAAGATTAGAAAAGATTGAAAACTATATCAGACAATATCATATGATAGAAAAAGGGGACAGGATTGTCATAGGTGTATCGGGTGGCGCAGACTCTGTATGTCTGCTGATGGCACTTTGTTCATTGCAGGAAAAGCTGGGATTTCAGGTGCTTGTCTGCCATGTGAATCATGAACTGCGCGGGGAGGAGGCTGCACAGGATGAGGCATATGTGGAAATGCTTTGTCATAAAATGCAGGTTCCTTTTTTTGCATTTCATGAAAATGTGGAATTAATTGCAAAAAAGCGGAAAGAATCATTGGAGGAAGCAGGCAGATATGTGCGAAGACAGGCATTTGAACAACTCTGTAAGGAACAGGGCGGGACAAAGATTGCAACAGCGCACCATAGTAATGACAATGCAGAAACAATGCTTCTTAACATGGCAAGAGGAACCGGGCTTCGCGGATTGTGTGGGATAAGACCAGTGTATGGAAAATGGATCCGCCCACTTCTGGAATTGTCCAGGGAAGAGATTGAACAGTGGTTGAAAGATTGTGATATCAGATATTGTGTTGACGAAACGAATCAGGAAGATGAATACACAAGGAACCGGATTCGTCATCATGTAATTCCGACATTAGAAGAACAGGTTAATACAAGGACGGTAGAACATTTTGTGAAGCTCAGTGAACAGGCAGAAGAAATCTATGAATATCTGGAAAAACAGACAGATCAGGCATGGAATATCTGTGTAAAACAGACAGACGGACTTCAAAGCAGGAAAGAAATATTTCTCAAGGCAGAGGAAATGAAACACCTTGATCCTGTGATAAAGAAATTACTGATCCAAAGATCAGTAAGTGAAGTGGCAGGGGCACAGAAAGATATTGAAAGCAGGCATATCCAGGCAATACTGCAACTGTTTGAACGGCAGACAGGACGGCAGATCGATCTTCCGTATAGTATTACAGCCAAAAGAATGTATGAGGGAGTCCTGCTTGCAAAAGATGATAAGAAAGTCATATCTGTACATCAGAAAGAAAAAAGAAAAGAAGAGAGTGATTCTGTTCTGTGTCTTCAGATTCCGGGAGAAACACAGATCCCGGGAACAAATTTGAAAATCTGCTGTACGATCAGCGGTGAAAATGAGAAGAATTCAGCAAAAGAGATACCACAAAAAAGCTACACGAAATGCTTTGATTATGATATAATAAAAAGCAGTCTCTGTGTGAGATACAGACGACCCGGAGATTATTTTACAATTGATGGGGAAGGAAAGAAAAAGAAGCTGAAGAGTTACTTTATTGATGAGAAGATTCCGCAAGAAGAACGGGACAGACAGCTTCTGATCGCAGAGGAAAGCCACATCGTATGGATTCCGGGCAGAAGGATGAGTTCGTACTACCAGGTGGGAGACCAGACGAAAAAGATTCTTAAGATAAAGATTATGGAGGAATAGAACAATGGCTGAGAAGATTAAAGTGTTAATTTCAGAGGAAGAAGTAGATGCAAGAATCCGTGAACTCGGAGAAAAGATCAGTAAAGAGTATGAAGGAAAGCAGATCCATCTGATCTGTGTTCTGAAAGGTGGAGTATTCTTTATGTGCGAACTTGCAAAGAGAATCACAGTTCCGGTATCTATGGACTTTATGTGTGTTGGAAGCTATGGTGACGGAACAAAGTCCAGTGGTGTTGTAAGACTTGCGAAGGATCTGGATGAGTCTATTGAGAATAAGGAAGTGTTGATCGTGGAGGATATCATTGATTCCGGTAATACACTGTATTATCTGATGGACGTACTTCGTCAGAGAAAACCGGCAAGTCTCCGTCTTTGCACATTACTTGATAAACCAGACCGCCGCGTGAAAGATGTGCACGTAGACTGGACAGGATTTGAGATTCCGGATGAGTTCGTAGTTGGATACGGACTGGATTATGCACAGAAGTATAGAAATCTTCCATACATCGGAGTAGTAGAAGTCGCAGAATAGAAAGGAAGCAATAATAAATTGAATAATGACAGAAAAAGCAGAGGTCTGAGTGGGGCAACGATCATCAGTTTTGTTGTGATCCTTGTTGTGGTTCTGTGGATGGCGAACCAGCTTCAGATGCATCAGCAGGAGATGACCTATACCTCCTTTGTCTCTGCAGTACAGGAAAAAAATGTTTCTGATGTCTACATCAATCAGAACAGTGCAGTTCCGACAGGAACTGTCTCTGTCACATTGAAAGATGATGGTAATACAAGGAAAGTGAATGTGTCAGATGTTGAGCAGGTAGAGAAGCTTCTGACAGAGAATCAGGTGGAGTACAGGCTTTCGGATGTACCGAAGGATTCCATGTTGACAACAGTTGTAGTTCCGATGCTGATCACGCTTGGCGGCGTATTCCTGATCTTCTTTCTGATGAGCCGTCAGAATGGCGGGGGGAATTCTAAGGCGATGAACTTTGGAAAGAGCCGCGCAAAGATGAGCACGAAGAATGAGATCAAGGTTACATTTCGTGATGTTGCAGGATTGAGAGAAGAGAAGGAAGAACTGGAGGAGATCGTAGATTTTCTGAAAGATCCGAAGAAATACATCCAGGTTGGAGCACGTATCCCGAAAGGTGTTCTTTTAGAAGGACCTCCGGGAACCGGTAAGACACTTCTTGCAAAGGCTGTAGCCGGTGAGGCAGGAGTACCATTTTTCAGCATTTCAGGCTCAGATTTCGTTGAGATGTTTGTTGGTGTGGGTGCTTCCCGTGTCCGTGATCTGTTCCAGGATGCGAAGAAGAACGCACCATGTATCATATTTATTGATGAGATCGATGCAGTCGCAAGACGCCGCGGAAGCGGTCTTGGCGGTGGCCATGATGAGCGTGAGCAGACCCTGAACCAGCTCCTTGTAGAGATGGATGGATTTGGTGTAAATGAAGGTATTATCGTAATGGCAGCGACAAACCGTAAGGATATTCTGGATCCTGCAATCTTAAGACCGGGAAGATTTGACCGTGATGTCCTTGTCGGACGTCCGGATGTAGGCGGAAGAGAAGAGATCCTGAAAGTCCATGCGAGAAATAAGCCGCTTGGAGATGATGTGGATCTAAAGCAGATTGCCCAGACAACGGCAGGATTTTCAGGAGCAGATCTTGAGAATCTTCTCAATGAGGCTGCAATTCTGGCAGCGAAGGAGAACCGGGTGTACATTCAGCAGTCTGATATCCGTCATGCATTTGTGAAGGTCGGAATCGGTCCGGAGAAGAAGAGCCGTATCGTTTCTGAGAAGGAACGCAGGATTACAGCTTATCATGAAGCCGGACACGCGATCTTGTTCCATCTGCTTCCGGATGTAGGACCGGTTTACAGCGTATCTATCATTCCGACAGGCGGAGCCGGCGGATATACGATGCCGCTTCCGGAGAAGGATGATATGTTCAATACAAAGGGGCATATGCTTCAGGAAATTACAGTTTCCCTTGGCGGACGTGTTGCAGAAGAAGAGATTTTTGATGATATCACAACGGGAGCTTCCCAGGATATCAAGCAGGCAACAGCAATTGCAAAATCAATGATCACGAAGTTCGGTATGTCTGAAAGACTGGGGCTGATCAATTATGATAATGACAGCGATGAAGTATTCATTGGACGTGATTTCGGTCATACATCGAGAGGGTATGGCGAAAAAGTGGCCGGAACGATTGATGAAGAAGTGAAACGCATTATTGATGAGTGTTATTTGAAAGCGCGTGCACTTATTCAGGAGTATCATCCGGTACTCGAGAAGTGTGCACAACTGCTTCTTGAGAAGGAAAAGATAACAAGAAGTGAATTCGAAGCACTGTTTGCAGACAGTGAGGTTGAAGGATAGTAGTCATTATATGTATTTAAAATAAGATACCCTCTGCCGGCGGGCGATCCCGTGTTGGCCGGGGGTATTTTGGTTCTATTTTAGAATAGTTTTAAGAATTGAGTTAAAGGAGGCTAAACAGGTGAATAGAGAAGCACTGTTTTGTGACGGTACAGGTGATTATGTCTGTCCGGCAGAGCCTGAGATAAATGAAAAAGTAGTGTTGCGATTTCGTACGGCACACAATGATGTTGACGAAGTGAAACTTCACATCGGAGAACAGGAGTATCCTATGTGGAAGACACGTACGAACGGTGAATTTGACTTTTACGAGATTGAGTATCAGCTTGGTGAGGATATCTTAAGATATTGTTTTGAAATCAAGCAGGGAGCAGAAATCTGTTTTTATAGTAGGTATGGAATAACAGGGAAAAAAGAAAACTATTACGATTTTATTATTTCGCCGGGATTTAAGACACCCGAGTGGGCGAAAGGTGCTGTGATGTACCAGATCTTCGTTGATCGTTTTTGTAATGGAGATCCGACAAATGATGTAGAGGATAATGAATATATTTATATTGGGGCACCGAGCCGCAAGGTGAAGGACTGGAATCAGGCACCGGAAGCAATGGATATCCGTAATTTTTACGGCGGGGATTTACAGGGTGTTTTAGATAAGCTGGATTATCTGCAGGATCTTGGAGTTGAAGTTATTTACTTCAATCCGTTGTTTGTTTCTCCGTCGAATCATAAGTATGATATTCAGGATTATGATTACATAGATCCGCATTATGGAAAGATTGTTGTGGATGACCGAGAAGTACTTCCGGTAGGTGCAAAGGATAATATCCATGCGACAAAGTATCAGCAACGCACAGGAGATATCCGCAATCTTGAGGCAAGTAATCAGTTGTTTATCAAACTGGTAGAAGAGATGCATAAGCGTGGAATGCGTGTAATTCTGGATGGTGTATTCAATCATTGTGGCTCTTTTAACAAATGGATGGACAGAGAACGTATCTATGAGCCGCAGCCGGACTATCCGAAGGGAGCATATGTAAGTAAAGAAAGTCCATATAACAGCTTTTTCCTGTTCCATGATGCGAGAAATGAGCTCTGGCCTTACAACGGAACATATGATGGCTGGTGGGGACATGATACATTGCCAAAGCTCGATTATGAGGATTCACCACAGCTTGAGCAGTACATTATGGATATCGGAAGAAAATGGGTATCACCGCCGTATAACGTAGACGGATGGCGTCTTGATGTTGCAGCGGACCTTGGATTCAGTAATGAATACAACCATATCTTCTGGAAGAGATTCCGAAAGGAAGTTAAGGATGCGAATCCGGATGCAATTATATTGGCAGAACATTATGGAGATCCGCAGGATTGGCTCCAGGGAGATGAGTGGGACAGCGTTATGAATTATGACGCATTTATGGAACCGCTGACCTGGTTTTTGACTGGTATGGAGAAGCATAGTGATGAATATCGTCCGGATCTGTGTGGAAATGCTGACAACTTTGTCGGAGCGATGCGTCATTTTATGGCAAGTATGCTGACACCATCTCTTCAGGTGGCAATGAATGAACTTTCAAACCATGACCATTCTCGTTTCCTGACACGTACGAACCACAAGGCAGGACGCGTGGCACAGCTTGGAACAGAAGCAGCTGAAAAGGATGTGAATAAGGCAATCTTACGAGAAGCGGTTATTATGCAGATGACTTGGATCGGTGCGCCGACAATTTATTATGGTGATGAGGCAGGACTTTGTGGATTCACCGATCCGGATAACCGGAGAACTTTCCCATGGGGGAACGAAGACAAAGAACTTCAGGCATTCCACAAAGAAGTGATCCGCATCCACAAGGAAGAGAAGCCGTTGAAAAAGGGTTCTATCAAGCTGTTGGCTTCGGATGAAAATCTGCTGGCCTATGGAAGATTTGAGGCAGATGAACAGATTGTCATTGTTGTGAATAACAGTGATGAACTTCGTACAGTGACCGTACCGGTATGGTATGCGGGTGTAGAGATGGAAGGACGGATGAAACGACTGATTTACTCTTATGAAAACGGTTATACGACAGAATATGACGAGTATATCGTACAAGATGGAGAGATTGTCCTGAATATGGGATCTCATTCAGCAATCGTATTAAAGCCGGCAGAAGCATTGAGATTGATGTCGTAAGAAGTGGAACGGTATTTTGCAGATAAAGAAAGAGCATTATACAAGAATAATAAAAATACGGGATGAGCAGTTTTAATATCTGTTCATCCCGTATTTGTTACTATTATTATTTTGTAAGAACCTCTGCCCCATTCTCAGTGATGAGAACCATGTACTCAATCTGAGCAGAAAGACCATCATCCATTGTATAAACAGTCCAGTCATTGTCCTCGTCTACGAAGAAGTCAGGACTACCTTCGTTGATCATAGGTTCGATTGTGAACATCATACCTGGAACGAGAAGCATCTCACTTCCCTTTGGTGTCACATAGCTGACAAAAGGATCCTCATGGAATTCCAGTCCGACTCCATGTCCACCGATATCTTCTACGACAGAGTATCCATTTGCACGGGCATGTGTATTGATCGCATCTGCGATATCACCTAAATGTCCCCAAGGCTTCGCAGCTTCAAGTCCAAGCTTCACACACTCTTCTGTGACGCGGACGATGCGCTCTGCACGTTCAGATACTTTTCCCATCTTGAACATACGGGATGCATCAGAAAAATATCCGTCAAGAATAGTGGATACATCAACATTAATGATATCTCCCTCTTCCAGAATGATATTCTCATCCGGAATGCCGTGACAAATCTCATTATTAATAGAAGTACACACGCTCTTAGGGAATCCCTGATAATTGAGCGGAGCTGGGATACCGCCGTGTTCTTTTGTGAAACGATATACGATGTCATCAATCTCCTGTGTGCTCATTCCAATGTGGATCTGTCTTGCTACTTCATCCAGGATCGCTGTATTAAGCTCAGCGCTTTTTCTGATCTTTTCAATCTGGAATGGAGTTTTTAAAATCTTACGTGTCGGAACAATCTCACCACGTTCAGCATGCATCATTATCTTTTCTTCAATCGGCATATGGCATTTCTTATACTTCTTGCCGCTGCCGCACCAGCACAATTCATTTCTTTCCATGATATTACCTCTTCTAAAAATCACTTATTTTCACTGTTTCTACTTATTTTATCACATAATTCGACAAAAAGATACATGTTATGCTTGCCGAGAACGTAAAAATATAGTACGATTAAGATTCAGATAGGAGTGATAATGCATATGTGGTATTGGGCGATTATGGTACTGCTGATTTTAGGAAGTATCGCACTTCTTTGCAGTACATTTATAAGTGTAAAAAAGAATAAGGCACAGGACGCAGAGCGGAGAAAGCAATCCAAGAAAGGAAAGCGTTACAAGGCAGATCAGGGATATGATCCAGAAGAGGAAGAGGATCAGCCGCAGGGAAAGAAGAGACGCAGTTCAGGGCAGAACAGTTCTGTGGATTCAGCGAAGCGTTCTTCTAAAAAGAGAAGACAGTGGAAGATTATACTGGAAGATCTGGATACATGGCAGAAATATAGCTTTATATTCTATGATGAAGTGGGAATCGGAAGAGCAAAGAGGAATGACAATTATGAGAAGTATCTTCCACTGCATGAGGATGGAAGAGTATCCAAGCAGCACTGTGTGATCATACAGAGAGGTGACTGTTTGTATCTGATGGATGATGGTTCCAAGAATGGAACATACCTGAACGGAATCCTGGTAGATCGTCCGACAGAGGTTCAGAGAGAAGATGTGATTGGTGTTGGGGAGACCAGACTGGAGATTCTCAGAATTTTAAGAGAAAGTGAATAATGAAATTACAGGCAAGGAAGTCCGGCGGAAAAGCCAGGACTTCTTTTTCTTTAGATCGTAAAATGAAGAATCTGTGTGAAAGTAACAGTTGAGTAAGGAAGATCATATAGTAGTTATATAGTTACTGTTCACTCCCGTGTCAATCACTCTGCTGATTGACACGGAGGATGCGTGTTTTGATTTGAATGCATCTCGCCCCATCGCCAAAGGCGATTTAAAATGGCGAGATGCGTTGCTGGTCGCACATCGTGTGAACAGTAACGTTATATAGCCGCCGGATTTATAAACTGCAATCAACAGGAATGCGGACAGCAGGGACGGCACAACTTATTGTCAGTGGGAGTGAGCAACATGTACCAGAAATTGCCTTATTATATGGCCTATCCGATACAGACAGAATATGATGAGAGAGCGGAAAGGACAGACCTGGAGTATATGAAAAGCCTGTATCCGGATCTTCCAAAGAGAATACTGCCTTATGTCGAAGAGGAGTGTGACAGGATGGAATACACGGGGAGTGTGATATTTGATGTTTATCCGGATAAATTGCAGTTACGCATCATGTGCAGCAGAATTTGCGAAAATGTAAAAAAACAGGAGAAAATGTTTGCCGGGGAAGAGCGGATGTTAAGAGACCTGGCGGAAGTTTTGTTATATCAGGAAATCTACCGACGCAGGGGAGAACAGAGAAAAAGGAAACAAAAAATTTACAGTTATTGTTCATTGCCAGGAAAATCTATGATATAATCATTCAGATTACAACGAAAGAAACGGATTCAGAAGAAGGGAACAGATACAGATGAAAAGTAATCTTATATTTATCGGTATGCCGGCTGTCGGAAAAAGTACAGTTGGTATTGTAGTAGCAAAAAGACTTGGAAAAGGTTTCATAGATTCAGATCTTCTGATTCAGGAACAAGAAGGAAAGCTTCTGCGTGAAATTATAGCAGAAGTCGGTGATGATGGGTTTTTAAAAATCGAAAATCAGGTAAATCGTGATATAAAAGCAGAAAATGCGGTTATTTCTCCGGGCGGAAGTGTTGTCTATTGCGAGGAAGCAATGAAACATTTCAAAGAAATCGGAATTGTTGTATATCTTCATGCTTCTTATCAGACAATAAAGAGGAGAATCAGGAATCCTCAAAAAAGAGGAGTTGTTTTGAAGGACGGTCAGACATTAAAAGACCTGTATGACGAGCGAAAAGTCCTTTTTGAGAAGTATGCAGATGTGACAATCAGTGAAGAGGGCTGTCAGATTGAAGAAACAATAGAAAATGTACTTGATACTATTGAGAATTACTCTCAAAATAAAGCATGAATATTACCGTCATAGAAAAAGGGGATTCCACAATGAAAGATTTTGTGTTATAGTTATGTATGGATTATATTGTAATTAAGGTAGATAATTCTTTTCGTATAGACAAAGACACAAGAATAAATCGTTACTGAACACAGGATCTGTGGGAAGTAATACAGAATCGGACAATTGAGGTGCAAAATGGAGCAATATATTATTAAGGGTGGTAATCCGCTGGTTGGGGAAGTTGAAATCGGCGGAGCTAAGAATGCGGCACTTGGAATTCTTGCAGCTGCAATCATGGCAGATGAACCGGTTTTGATTGAGAATCTTCCGGATGTGAATGACATTAATGTCATGCTGGAGGCAATCGAGGGAATCGGTGCAATGGTACAGAGAATTGACAGACATACAGTAAAGATCAATGGAAATACAATCGGAGATTTCAGTATTGATTATGACTATATTAAGAAGATCAGAGCGTCTTATTATTTGTTAGGTGCACTTCTTGGAAAATACAAGAGAGCAGAAGTAGCACTTCCGGGAGGATGCAATATCGGAAGCAGACCGATCGATCAGCATCTGAAAGGATTCCGTGCACTTGGAGCAGATGTAGACATTGAGTATGGTAAGATTGTTGCAGAGGCGGAAGAGCTGAAGGGAACACATCTTTATTTCGATGTTGTGACTGTAGGTGCAACGATCAACGTAATGATGGCAGCAGCTATGGCTGACGGTCTTACGATCATGGAGAACGTAGCGAAAGAGCCACATGTTGTAGATGTAGCGAACTTCCTGAACAGCATGGGAGCAAATATCCGTGGTGCAGGAACAGACGTGATTAAGATCCGTGGAGTGAAGTCCCTGCATAAGGCAGAGTACTCCATCATTCCGGATCAGATCGAAGCAGGAACATTTATGTTTGCCGCTGCAGCAACACGCGGAGATGTGACAGTGCTCAATGTGATTCCGAAGCATTTAGATGCAACGATCTCCAAGCTGGTAGATATCGGATGTGAAGTGGAAGAATTTGACGATGCAGTCCGTGTAGTGGCTAAGAGACGTCTGAAAAGTACACAGGTGAAGACATTACCATATCCGGGATATCCGACAGATATGCAGCCACAGATCGGGGTTGTGCTTGCACTCGCGAAGGGAACAAGTACGATCACAGAAAGTATCTTCGAGAATCGTTTTAAATATTTAGATGAGCTGGCACGTATGGGTGCGAATATCAAAGTTGAAGGCAATTCAGCAACGATCGAGGGTGTTGAGAAATTTACGGCAGCAAGAGTCAGCGCGCCGGATCTTCGTGCAGGAGCTGCGCTTTGCATCGCAGGACTTGCAACAGAAGGAATTACGATCGTAGATGATATTGTTTATATCCAGAGAGGATACGAACGCTTTGAAGAGAAACTCAGAAGTCTGGGTGGAATCATCGAGAAAGTGTCCAGTGAAAAAGAGATTCAGAAATTCAAATTAAAAGTTGGCTAAACCGAGGTTACTGTTTACAACAAGCTGCGGCCGGCAGCGAGCCGATACAGACAGAATCCGAAGAAATATGATGTGGGAACGTATGCAGGTGTCGGAACGAAAGTTCTGATACCTGTTTTCAGTTTATATGTCAGGAGTTATGGCGTAATAGGCGATCAGGCAGGTCGAATGAAACAGTGGCGGGATATTAATAAGAAAACAGCAGGAGCAACGAACGATGAATGAATTTGAACAGGCAGAAGAACGGAGAAAAAGACAGAGAGAAGAAATCAAACAAAAGAGGATCAGACAGCTCAGACGAAGAATGACTATTTCCGGCTGTATTTTGTTGTGCATAATCATAGCGCTGGCAGCCTTTGCAGTCAATGTGGCTAAGAAAAAGAAACTGGCAGCAGAACAGAAAAAGCAGCTGGAGCAGGAAATTGCACAGATGAATGAATCGCTGAATGACTGCTACAACACTTTCCTGACGGATAATGGAGTGTCAGCGGAAAAGTCTGATGTTACAGCATTTACGAAATGGCTGGAAAAGAACTATTCTGAAGAGATGGATGATTTATTTCCAGTCTATCAGAAGAATAAAAAGATAACAGCGCAGGATATTTATGATTCCTTTGGAGCAACTTTGCATGTTCTGTCAGATACATACGAGGGAAAATTAAAGGATGAAGCTACCGCTGCGAAGAATCATATCTATGAGAAGAAGGCAGCAGAGAACGGAACCGTGCAGATCACAGCAGCAGGTGACCTCTGTCTGGAGGAAGATGGATATGTTCTCGATTATTATGATACGGTAAATGACCTATCCAAATGCATTTCCAAGACAATTCTGGATCAGACAAATGCAGCAGATATTTTCTTCCTGAACCATGAATATTGTATCAGTGACCGTGGAACCCCGCTGGAGGATAAGTATTATGTCTTCCGTGCAAAACCAGAACGCATGAAGTTGCTGGAACAGATGGGAACAGATATTGTTTCAATTGCGAATAATCACATTTACGATTATGGTGCAGATGCGATGGATGATACGATCGATCTGTTAGATCAGGCGAAGATCACTCATGTTGGAGGCGGAACGAATCTGGATGAGGCAAAGCAGCCGACTTATTATATCATCAACGGAATCAAGATCGGATTTGTGGCAGCTTCCGAGGGAGAACAGTATAAATTTACACCGGAAGCAACAGATTCAACGACAGGTATTCTTACATCCTACGACACAACAGAGTATAATCAGGTGATCGCGGATGCATCAAAGGAATGTGATTATCTGATCGCATATGTTCATTGGGGAACAGAAGATGAGGATATGTATAATTCAACACAGACAGAGCATGGAAAAGAATTCCTGAAGTCAGGAGCAGATATCGTGATCGGAGGTCATCCGCATGTACTTCAGGGAATTGAATATACAGAAGATGGACCTATTGTATACAGTCTGGGCGATTTCTGGTTTAATGATGAGACAAAATACACAGGACTTCTGAATCTTGAGATTACATCAGAAGGATTGAAACAGATGTCCTTTACACCGTGTGAGCAGAAAGACAGCCAGACACAGTATCTGAATAATGCAGAGTCCCAGAGAGCACTTTTTGATCACTTGCAGGAGATTTCACCGAATATTACGATTGATGATACAGGTGTGATCACGGAGTTGAAAGATGTTGATGCAGAATCATAGAAATATAAAAGTTTTATCAACTTCAGGAAACGGGATTGACATAATCAACAAGGTGTTGTATAGTCTAATACGAAACAAAATTAAATAGATGATACTTTCTCTTATTCAGAGCAGTGGAGATACAAAGGATCTAAGAAGCTGCGGCAACCCCTCGTAATAGGAAGGTGCCAACCTGAGCGAGTTATTTCGAACAATAAGAGGATTGTTAAGATAAACTGACAGTCCGCTTGATGCGGGCTGTTTTCATTATTGGCAATGTAAGCAAATGAAGACAGCACAAGCGAGAGAAAGTGAGATATTGCTGTGGGGACAGCAATCGGAAAGGAGAACAGATATGGAAAGAGAAAAGATTTTATTTACATCAGAATCAGTAACTGAGGGACACCCGGATAAGATGTGTGACCAGATTTCAGATGCGATCCTTGATGAACTGATGAGACAGGACCCGATGAGCCGTGTGGCATGTGAGACATGCTGTACAACAGGTCTTGTAATGGTTATGGGAGAGATTACAACACAGGCTTATGTAGATATCCAGAAGATCGTTCGTGACACTGTTCGTGAGATCGGATACACAAGAGGAAAATATGGATTTGATGCTGATACATGTGGCGTGATCACAACACTGGATGAGCAGTCAGCAGATATCGCACTCGGAGTAGATAAAGCACTTGAGGCGAAAGAGAACAAGATGTCAGATGAAGACATCGAGGCGATCGGAGCAGGAGACCAGGGTATGATGTTCGGCTATGCTTCTGATGAGACAGAAGAGTATATGCCTTACCCGGTTGCAATGGCTCATAAGCTTGCACGTCAGCTGACAAAGGTTCGTAAAGACGGAACACTTACTTACCTTCGTCCGGATGGAAAGACACAGGTTACAGTAGAGTACAACGAAGACGGTTCTGTAAAGCGTCTGGATGCAGTTGTTCTTTCTACACAGCATGACCCGGATGTAACTCAGGAGCAGATTCATGAGGATATTAAGAAATATGTATTCGATGAGATCATTCCGGCAGAACTCGTAGACGAAGAGACAAAGTTCTTCGTAAACCCGACAGGACGTTTCGTGATCGGTGGACCACACGGAGACAGTGGACTGACAGGACGTAAGATTATCGTTGATACTTACGGCGGAATGGCTCGTCACGGTGGCGGTGCTTTCTCCGGAAAGGACTGTACAAAGGTAGACCGTTCTGCAGCTTATGCAGCACGTTATGCAGCAAAGAATGTTGTAGCAGCAGGACTTGCTAAGAAATGTGAGATTCAGCTTTCTTATGCAATCGGTGTTGCACAGCCGACATCTATCGCAGTTGATACATTCGGAACAGGAAAACTTTCTGATACAAAACTGGTTGAGATCCTTCGTGAGAACTTTGATTTCCGTCCGGCAGGAATCATCAAGATGCTGGATTTGAGAAGACCGATCTACAAACAGACAGCAGCTTACGGACATTTTGGACGCAACGACCTGGATCTTCCATGGGAGAAGCTGGACAAGGTTGACGATTTAAAGAAATATCTGTAAGATAGAAATATCTGATACAAGCACCGGAAGGTGTCTGACACCCGTCATAAAGTGTCAGGCACCTTTTTCAATACGGAAAGGAGATGCTTCTATGAAATTACGTACCAAACTGATTATTGCTTTTGTAGTCGTTATGATCTTTCCTGTAACATTTGCACTGATCGCAATGCATGCATTTGTTCCGGGAAGAGGGGCAGAGATACAGCAGCTGTATCTGATCGCAGTTGTCCTTACGACAGCATTTCTAATCTTGTGGATCTACAGATCGGTATCGGTCCCGCTGGAGAAACTTCAGAGAGCTGCACGCAATATCAAAGAGGGTAATCTTGACTTTGAAATCAAGGCAGAATCAAATGACGAGATCGGACAACTCTGTCAGGACTTTGAAGAGATGCGTCTCAGACTGAAAGCACAGGCGGAAGAGAAGGTCGCATTTGACAGAGAGAATAAGGAGCTCATCAGTAACATTTCACATGACCTGAAGACTCCGATCACAGCGATCAAAGGTTATGTGGAAGGAATCATGGATGGAGTAGCAGATACGCCGGAAAAGATGGACAGATACATCAGAACCATTTATAATAAAGCTAATGAGATGAATCTTCTGATCAATGAACTGACGCTTTATTCAAAGATCGATACGAATCGAATTCCGTATAATTTCACAACAATCTCTGCGAAGGGATATTTTGCAGATTGTGCGGAGGATTTAAGTGTAGAACTGGAATCAAAGGGAGCTGAATTTACTTACAGGAACTTTATGGAAGAGGATAGCAAGGTGATCGTAGATCCGGAGCAGCTTCGAAGAGTCATCAATAACATCGTATCAAATTCTATCAAATATACAGATAAGCCAAAGGTGAAGATTACGATGGATGTAAAGGACGTGGGAGACTTTATTCAGGTAGAACTGGGAGATAACGGAAAGGGCATTGCGGCAAAGGATCTGCCGAATATCTTTGATCGTTTCTACCGGACAGATGCTTCAAGGAATTCTTCCAAGGGAGGAAGCGGCATCGGTCTTTCTATCGTGAAGAAGATTGTGGAAGAGCACGGAGGAAAGATCTGGGCAACCAGCGAAGAGGGCGTTGGAACCACGATGTATTTTGTAATAAGAAAATATCAGGAGGTACCCGTAGAAGATGAGTAAACGTATTTTAATCGTAGAAGACGAGGAAAGCATTGCAGATCTTGAGAAAGACTATCTGGAGCTGAGTGGTTTTGAAGTTGAGGTTGCGAATGATGGTGAGATAGGACTTAAGAAAGGACTTGAAGGAGAGTTTGATCTGATCATTCTGGATCTGATGCTTCCGGGAGTAGATGGATTTGAGATCTGTCGTCAGATCCGCAGCCAGAAGAATACACCGATCATTATGGTTTCAGCGAAGAAAGATGATATTGATAAGATTCGTGGGCTTGGACTTGGCGCAGATGATTATATGACAAAACCGTTCAGCCCAAGTGAACTTGTAGCGCGTGTGAAAGCACATCTTGCAAGATATGAGAGACTGATCGGAAGTAATGTAGAGCAGAATGAAGTGATCGAGATCCGTGGATTGAAGATTGACAAGACAGCACGTCGTGTCTGGGTGAATGGAGAAGAGAAGTCTTTCACAACGAAAGAATTTGACCTTTTAACTTTCCTTGCAGGACATCCGAATCATGTGTACAGCAAGGAAGAGCTTTTCCGTGAGATCTGGGATATGGAGTCGATCGGAGACATTGCAACTGTTACAGTACATATTAAGAAGATCCGTGAGAAGATTGAGTATGATACTTCACATCCACAGTATATTGAGACAATCTGGGGTGTGGGATACAGATTTAAAGTATAAGAAGAAAGAGAGGACTCTGCCAGTGAATGGTGGGGTTCTTTTTTGTATATTAGGAAAGTGCTTTCCTAATATATAAAAAACGCTCCGCTAAGGATGCGCACTGCGGCGTACAATGTAGATGTCGCAAGCGACCGCCGCAGGCGCAAGAATGTGCAAGGCACATTCTTTGTTCTAGAAATAATAAAGATGTCAACTCAAATAAAGAAAAGGTTGACAATCGAAAAAGACATGGCTATACTATTTTCATATGTTGCAAATAAGATCAACAGAATGATAATGCTGAAGAAGCGTTGGAGATATTTGAGGATTGCGGGAATTACATAGCAATGGAGTAATCCGGTTGCATCAGTGAATGACAAAAATTACTTTTGAAACTCATATCATAGAAACAGAAGAAAGGGAAATATACCATGTCAAACAGATCAATTCATACATTACTGAAAAACTGGGATGAAGAATGTCCGCTTACAAGAGAAGAAGCAGTTGAAGTGCTGAATCTTCCAGAGGAGGAGATGGACAGTCTGATGGAGTGTGCTTATGCACTTCGTACAAAATACAAAGGGAAGAAAGTAAGCGTTCAGCTTCTGACAAATGTTCGTAGTGGAAACTGTACACAGAACTGCGCTTATTGTGCACAATCTAAGGATTCTCAGGCAGAGATTGAGAAGTACAAGAGAGTATCAGATGAAAAGCTTTATGGAGATAATGACCTGGTAGATGAGAAACATCTTGCAAGACATTGTATCGGATTGAGTGGAATCGGATTCTCAGACGAGGAGATTGAAGATCTTGCAGACCGTATCCGCGAGATGAAGAAGAAAGATACACAGATCTGCTGCTCCATCGGCTTCCTGACAGAGAAGCAGGCAAGAATCCTGAAAGATGCCGGATTGGACCGTATCAACCATAATCTGAACAGCAGCCGTTCTTTCTATCCGGAGATTTGTACAACACATACTTATGATCAGCGTGTGAATAATATCAAGATGCTTCAGAGTCTTGGATTCGAGATCTGCAGTGGTGGAATTGTTGGAATGGGTGAGAGTAAGGAAGATATCGTTGATATGCTGATGGATCTTCGCGAGATCAATCCGGAATCGGTTCCGATCAATTTCTTACTTCCGATTCCGGGAACAAGACTGGCAGATCGTGATATCTCAGAGCTGACACCGGAGTATTGCTTGAAAGTTCTTTGTCTGGCAAGACTGATGATTCCGAAGTCCGATATCCGCTGTGCAGCAGGAAGAGAAGTTTACTTCAAGGGATTGGAACCGGAACTTTTCAAAGTTGTTGATTCTATCTTTGCATCAGGTTATCTGACAGCCGGAGGCCAGGGAATCGATGACACAATGAAAATGATAAAAGATGCGGGATTCGATGGAGAGATCGAGTCTACAGATCACTAAATATGTTTCAAAATTAATAATTTGTAACTGTTCAGAGCCAAGCAAAATTTCAAAAAACAGATGTAAAATGCTTGCATTTTTAAGACTGTTTTTGAAATTTTATTTGGCGGATACGCCACACCGACGAAATGCGTAGCATTTTGGAGGTTGGCTCTGAACAGTTACTATAATTTAAAACGAAGGATACGCTGTTCTGAGGATGAATCAGAGTGGCGTATCTTTCGTTTTATCAGCTTTTACTTGCAGATGATTAAAGGGAGTGGTAACATGGTGTTTAATAATTGTCATGTGAGAGCGAGGAAAGATAGGCATGTATGGATTTTATATAGATGAAGACAGGAGAAAAGCACGAAGAGCAAAATGGAATACAGTGAGGATCATATCAATCGGATTCTTTGGCGTGATTCTGCTTGGCAGTCTGCTCTTATGGCTTCCATTTTCAAATCATCAGCCGATTCGTTATATCGACGCACTGTTTACAGCTGTAACATGTGTCTGCGTGACAGGATTGGTGACAGTTGTGCCGGCTGCGCAATTTACAGTGGCAGGAAAAGTGATTCTGCTTATTCTGATCCAGATCGGCGGACTTGGAATCATTGCATGTACAACTGCATTTTTAATTCTGGTTGGAAAAAGAATAAATATGAAGGAACGAGTTGTCATTCAAGAAGCCTATGGTCTGTCCACACTTCAAGGAATGATCCGGTTTATTGAAAGAGTATTGTGGGGAACATTTCTTGTAGAAGGAATTGGCGCAATCGGATATTCATTTCAGTTTATTCCGGAGTATGGTGTTGCGAAGGGAATCTTCTATTCCGTGTTTCACTCAATCTCTGCATTTTGTAATGCGGGTGTAGATATTCTTGGAGATTCAAGCTTTACGAGATATGTCAATACACCAGTGATCACAATTACGACAACAATGCTTGTCATTCTCAGCGGTCTTGGTTATCCGGTATGGATCGATCTTGCGAAGAATATAAAGATGACAATACAGTCCAAGGGAAAACGGCCAGTCGGAAGAACGATCACAAGACTGAGCCTGCAGAGTAAAATTGTTCTGACAATGACGTTGTTCCTTCTTACTTTGGGAACTTTGGGATTCTATCTGTTGGAGCATCATAATCCGGCAACGATGGGAACATTGAACGCTGCAGGGAAATTCCAGGCGGCTTCTTTCCAGTCTGTGACGACGAGAACGGCAGGATTTGCCAGCATATCTCAGTCAGGTCTTACGAATGGTTCGAAGCTGCTGGCCAGCATGCTGATGATCATCGGTGGTTCACCGGCAGGAACTGCAGGTGGTATCAAGACAACAACAGTTGCTGTTCTCTTGCTTACAGCAATTTCTGTCTTGAGAGGAAACAAAGATACGGAATGTTATGGAAGAAAAATTACATTCGAAATTATAAGAGTAGGGATAACAATCACACTTGTGACATTTGTCTTCTGGCTGTTTGGGGTGACGGTGATGACAGTGATCGAGCCACAGCAGAAAGTCCTTGATCTGATGTTTGAGGCGACATCTGCGATGGCAACGGTTGGTCTGACAGCGGATCTGACGCCAGTGCTTAGTGATATCAGTCATGTCGTTCTGATGCTCATGATGTATATTGGACGAATCGGACCAATGACGATGGCACTTATATTTTCCGGTCATGTGGATAAGAAGAATCAGTTCCGTACTTTGCCGGAAGCGAAGATTATGGTTGGCTAAGAAAAGATAAAAGAGAAAACAAGAGATACGCGATAAAAACAAGGAACAGTATATGAGAAGGAGAAAACGATGAGAAAGCAGTTTGCAGTTCTGGGGCTTGGAAGCTTTGGACGGAGTGTGGCCCTGACACTTGAGAGTATGGGATGTGATGTGATTGTTGTAGATAAATCACAGGAGACAATTCAGGAGATCTCGGACAGAGTAACTTATGCTATTACGGCAGATATCACAGAGAAAGAAGCTCTGAGTGCACTGGGAACAAGGAATTTGGACGGAGCAATTATTGGAGTTGCGGAGAATCTTGAAGCAGGGATCATGGCGACTCTGCTTTGTAAAGAAATAGGAATTCCAATGGTTGTTGCCAAAGCAAAGAATAAGTTACAGGGAACTATATTGAAGAAAGTAGGGGCAGATACTGTTGTATATCCTGAGATTGAGATGGGCAGCCGGGTTGCCAAAAGCCTTCTGGCAACAGAATTCACAGACTGGATTGAACTGTCAAATGATTACAGTATGGTTGAGATCGCTGTTCCAAAACCGTGGATCAATCACAGTATGGCAGAACTGGGTATACGTACGAAATATGGAGTTACAGTTGTAGGAATCATGCAGGACGGAAATGTTAATGTAGAGTTTAATCCACAGATGCCGCTTCCGGAGAATGCACTATTGATTTTGGTTGGAGCAAATAAAGTACTCGAAAAAATTGGAAAATTGGAGAAATAGATTATGATAACAAGTACATCGAATGCACAGATCAAAGAACTGGCGAAGCTGCAGAAGAAGAGCCGCTTAAGAGATGAAAAAGGAATCTTTCTCGTGGAAGGACCAAGAATGACAGAAGAGATTCCGGCGGAACGAATTGAGAAAGTATATGCTTCAGAAAGCTTTGCAAAGAAGAATAAAGAATTTTTAGAGAAATTACAGGCGCCGGTCGAGCTTCTGACAGATACTGTGTTCGCTTACGTGTCAGATACAAAGACACCGCAGGGAATTCTGGCGATTGTGAAGAGACTCAATTATACGATGAATGACCTGATGCAGATGAAAAATCAGAAGGCACCGCACTTGGTTGTGTTGGATAATCTGCAGGATCCGGGAAATCTCGGAACTATTTTCAGAACAGCTGAGGCAGCAGGTGTAACCGGAATCTTATTGAGCAAAGATTGCGTGGACGTCTACAATCCAAAGGTGATTCGTTCCACGATGGGGGCTGTATTCCGTATGCCGTTCCTCTATGTGGAAGATCTTCCGGAGAAGATCAAAGAGCTGCAGAAGGAGGGCATTAAAACTTACGCAGCACATTTGCGTGGAGAAAATGCATACGACGAGGAAGATTATACAACTGGTTGTGCATTTCTGATCGGAAATGAGGGAAACGGACTTCGTGATGAAGTTGCAGACTGCGCGGATTGTCTCATCCGTATCCCAATGGAAGGCGAGGCAGAATCTCTAAATGCGGCAGTGGCAGCGGCGGTCCTGATGTTCGAAGCAGGAAGACAGAGAAGAAATAATAAAAATGCATAAAAGAATGTATAAACGCTGAATGAATATGTATAAAACAGAGTAAAATAAAGTTTTAGTTGCATTTTTATACATGGATGTAGTATACTAAATTCATCGGTTACAATGTAGGTTCAAAGATATGAAGAAGAGAAGGACAGAGAGGGTTCTGATTCATATAGTTATAGAATAGAAAGGACGAGAACAATGGATTTAAAAGGAAGAAATTTTCTGACACTGAAGGATTTTACACCAGAGGAGATTACATACCTGCTTGACCTGGCAGCAGACCTCAAAGAGAAGAAGAAAAACGGAGTACCGGTGGATCATTATCATGGCAAGAACATTGCACTGATCTTTGAGAAGACAAGTACAAGAACACGTTGTGCATTCGAAGTGGCAGCGCATGATATGGGAATGGGAACAACTTATCTTGATCCATCAGGTTCTCAGATTGGAAAGAAAGAGAGCATCGAAGATACAGCTCGTGTACTTGGAAGAATGTATGACGGAATCGAATATCGTGGATTCGGTCAGGAAATCGTAGAAGATCTTGCAAAATATGCAGGAGTACCGGTATGGAACGGTCTGACAAATGAATATCATCCGACACAGATGCTGGCAGATATGCTGACAATCCGTGAGAATTTCGGAGAACTCAAAGGCCGCAAGCTTGTATACATGGGAGATGCAAGATTTAACATGGGTAATTCCCTGATGATCGCATGCTCTAAGCTTGGAATGCATTTCGTAGCATGTACAACAAAAGAATATTTCCCGAACGAAGAGCTTGTTGAAACTTGTAAAGGTTATGCTGCACAGTCCGGAGCAACAATTACTCTGACTGAAGATGTAAAAGAAGGAACAAAGGACGCAGATGTTATCTATACAGATGTATGGGTATCCATGGGCGAGCCGGATGAAGTATGGGAGAAGAGAATCAAAGAACTTTCACCATATAAGGTAACAAAAGAAGTTATGGCAAATGCAAAAGATACAGCTATTTTCCTGCATTGCCTGCCGGCATTCCATGACCTGAAGACAAAGATCGGAGCAGAGATGGGACAGCGTTTCGGAATCGAAGATATGGAAGTGACAGACGAAGTATTCGAGTCTGCACAGTCCAAAGTATTCGATGAGGCAGAGAACAGAATGCATACGATCAAGGCTGTAATGGTTGCAACACTTGGCGAGTTCTAAGAGAACGTAATCGCACATCGTGTGAACAGTAACGCGCAATGTATTTGATAAACTTGAGAAATCAGCAGAAGTTTGGTATGATAAATGAGTTGAAGATCAGACCGGCTTCTGTGGAAAATAAGAATGAGCAGAAGGTGTCTGTTATTCCAGAGATGGGACAGACACCTTTCTTTTGTATAAAGGTCTGATGAGAGGTGGAATTAGAATGAAAGCTGAAATATTAAAATTATTGAGGGAAGCGGACGGATATGTGTCAGGCCAGCAGCTTTGTGAAAAGTTCGGGGTGTCAAGAACTGCAGTCTGGAAGGTGATCCGTCAGCTGCAGGAAGAAGGATATCAGGTTGAAGCTGTGCGGAATAAAGGTTATCATATTGTAGATAGTCCGGATGTGATGACGAAAGAAGAGCTCGATAGCCTGATGGATACGCAGTGGGCCGGAAGAAACATCGTTTATTACGATTCGGTAGATTCTACAAATCTGAGGATCAAGCAGATGGGAGATGAAGGTGCACCGGAAGGTACACTTGCGGTAGCAGATAAGCAGACAGCCGGAAGAGGGAGAAGGGGCCGTTCCTGGGATTCACCGTCAGGTTCAAGCATTTACATGTCCTTGTTGCTTCGTCCGAAGATTGAACCGGATCAGGCGCCGATGCTGACGCTTGTGATGGCATTAAGTGTAGCAGAGGGAATCATGGATTGCGGAGATTCCTGTGGAAACCCAGATGTAAAGATCAAGTGGCCAAATGATATTATCATTAATGGAAAGAAGCTCGTCGGAATCCTGACAGAGATGAGCACTCAGATCGATTACATTAATCATGTAACGATTGGTGTAGGGATCAATGTGAACCTGACAGAGTTCCCTGAGGAGATCCGTGAGACAGCGACATCACTCAGACTGGAATGTGGACATGTGGTAAAGAGAGCACCGTTGATCGCAGCAGTGATGAAACGCTTTGAACAAAACTACACGGTTTTCCTTGAACATGGAGATCTGTCCGGTCTGAAAGAACGTTACAGCGAATTACTGGTTAATAAAGACCGTGAGGTCCGGATTCTTGGCGCGAAAGAACAGTACAATGCTTACGCACTTGGAATCAATCAGACAGGAGAATTGATCGTTCGGAAAGAAGATGGAACCGAAGAGGCGGTGTATGCCGGAGAAGTTTCGGTGCGCGGCGTATATGGGTATGTATAACCAGGTGGATAAGACCTACGGAATGTGAATAAGTCATCGGGATTATGCAGTGAATGTGGAAAATATGGAAAGGTAAGTACTGTTTACAGAAACTGTGGGCAGTGATATAAGGTGTAAAAATTATGGATGAAGAAATGGTATTGTGTGCGGCCAGCTCCTATGAGCAGAAATATTATCTGAACCCGGAATTTGAATCTCTTCCGGAAGCAGTGAAACAGGAATTGCAGATCATGTGTGTGTTGTATACAGCGGATGTTGGAGGAGTTCTTCTGCTGGTGTTTGATGAGAATGGAAACCTTGAGTTGAAAGTAGAGCACAACGAGGGTGATTTCTCATTCGATGAGATTGGTAGTGTACTGAAGATCAAAGAGCTGCAGGACACAAAGGAAGAGCTTTTCAAGTCTCTTGAAATGTTTTACAAAGTATTCTATCTCGGAGAAGAGACAGAGGAATAAATAGTCAGATAAATAGATTACGGTTTATCTGTCGAATTTTAAAACTATAAAAAAGCCCATGGCGGAATCTGAATGATAAGTTTGTTGAACTTATCAGAATTCCTGCTATGGGCTTTTGCTTTTAGCTTCCGTTTAACGATAGGTCACTTTTTATCCAAGCAATAACTTCAGAACGTCGCTGACCTTTTTCACCGGAGTGATTTTCAGCTTATCCTTTACTTCAGCAGCTACATCTTCGAGATCATCTGCGTTGTCAAAAGGAATCAGTACTTTTGTAATACCGGCCCTCTGGGCAGCCATCAGTTTCTCAGGAAGCCCACCGATCGGAAGTATACCTCCGCGGAGGGAAACTTCACCGGTCATGGCATAATCCGGGCTGACAGCCTTTCTGGTAACAAGGGAAGCAAGTGCTGTGGTTAATGTAATGCCGGCAGATGGACCGTCTTTTGGAACAGCTCCTTCCGGCACATGAATGTGCAGATCATGATCCTGGAAAACCTTGCTTTCTTTAGGATAAAGAGACTTCACAAGTGTCAGTGCAATCTGTACAGATTCTTTCATGACATCTCCAAGCTGTCCGGTGATGATCACCTTTCCTTCCCCTTCTGTCAGCTTTGTCTCTATAAACAGAATCTCACCGCCTGCCTGTGTCCATGCAAGTCCGGTGACAACACCAGGCTGTGTGGAAGTTAATTTCTGGTCATGATGCAGTTTCTTACGGCCGAGATAGTCTTTCAGATTCGATTTATTTACTGTCAGAGTCTGCCCCTCTTCTTTTACAAGACGCACAGCAGCGGAACGACAAAGCATATCAATCTGTTTCTTAAGTCCACGGACTCCGGATTCCATCGTATAATCTTCAATGACCTTGCGCAATGCACCATCCGTTATCTTTAACATTTTCTTCTGGATTCCCATAGCGTCCATTGCTTTTGGAAGTAAGTGCTTTCTGGCAATATGGAATTTTTCCACCGCCGTATATCCTGGAAAATCGATCACTTCCATACGGTTCAGAAGCGGTTCAGGAATCGTATCTGTAGAATTCGCTGTGCAGACGAACAGAACATTGGATAAGTCATATGGAACATTCATATAATGGTCTGTAAATGTACTGTTCTGCTCCGGGTCAAGCACCTCAAGCAATGCACTTGCCGGATCTCCGCCATAATCTTTCGCAAGCTTATCTACTTCATCAAGAACTACAACAGGATTGGAAACGCCGCTGCGTTTAATCCCTTCCATGATCCGTCCCGGCATAGCGCCGATATAAGTTCTTCTGTGACCGCGGATCTCAGCTTCATCTCGGATACCGCCGAGACTGATGCGGACATATTCGCGGTTTAACGCACGGGCAATACTCTGTCCGATACTTGTCTTACCGGTACCAGGCGCACCGACAAAAAGGAGGATGGAACCATACTGTTTCCGGTTCAGTGCCATAACAGCAATCTGCTGGATGATACGTTCTTTGACTTTCTTAAGTCCATAATGATCTTCATCAAGAATCTCTTCTGCCCGGTTTAAATCAATCGGTGTAAATTCCGGATGCTTCCAGGAAAGACTGGTGACAAAATCAAGATAGTCATAGAGAAGCCCATATTCATGGCTGTCTTTTCCTTCCTGCTTCATACGATTCAGGACTTTGTCCGCTTCCTTACGGGCATCTTCATTCATGCCAGATTCCTGGATCTTTTTTTCAAAAGCACGGACATCGGAAATATTTTCCGGGTGCATCTCATCTAATTCTTTCTGAAGGTAATCAATCTGCTTCTTAATTGCAGCCTCTCTGTAAAGCTGCTCCTGGTCACCTTTCTGTGCCTTCTGTGCTTCAGAAGAAACTTTGGCCACTTCCATGAATTCCTTAATCGCATTCTCAATCAGTTCACAGCGCTCACGGCGGGAATCTGTCTCAACAATTGCATATTTTTCCTCGGAAGTAATGTTCAGATAATCTGAAAGAGCAGAACCAAGGTCATAGATATTCTTTCTCTGGATAATGTAGCTTCTTGCCCAGATCCCCCATTGATAATTCTGAACAAATTTCAGAAGCGAGTTCCGCAGGTTTGTGAAAGTCTGCTTCTCTTCTTCTAAAGGTAGATCATCTACCTCCGGGCGGATGGAAGCTGTAGCTGTAATCTGTCCGTTCTCATCCAGCTCAATATCATCAAGACTGACACGTTCTAATGTACGAATCTGGATGCTGTCATCATCACCGATGGATTCGACTCTCGCAGACATACCGACCGGGTAAATATCATCTATAGTAACAGTAGTCTCATCCACTTCATTTTTCAAAAATGGAAACAGAATATCTGTACCGACTTCAATCTGGTCTGCAGCAGCCCCCGGAAAGAAATCACGTTTAAAAAAATAAGTGATATCAGGGAGTAATAATATATTAAAAACAGGACGAATAATCATAAAAACACTCCTTTCGTCTCATGATTTATCATATCACCGTCAGCGATTCAAAATGGTGAGATATGTTGCATAATGCAGGTGCCGCGAACAGAAAACTGCTTACAGCTGTGCCATCAGAAAGTTTAGCGATCCCGCAGGATTCTCAGTTCCTTTTTCCAAAAGAGAGACAAGAGCAGAGATTGTCTGTTCAATCTCATCTGCTGTTGAAGGTATTAAGGTGTTATCCATCTTAACAGTCAGTACAATCAGTACGATCTCAGCAAGAGAAACAGGGTCAGCACAGCGGATTAAATCCTGTGCAATCCCTTGTTCAATAATGGAAGCAAGAACCGGCTTGAGTGAAACGATGAGATGATTCATGTACTTTTGATGAAGAAAAGCCCGCTCCGGTGCAGCCTTTGTAGTTGATGGCTGTGTCTTTAAAAAAGCCGCAGAGGAATTTCGGCAGGCCTGAAAGATCAGAGCCATGCGTGTGAAAGGTGAAATCTCTCTTTGCTCTGCAAGATGTCTTGCTGTTGTTATTGGAGCTTCATAATTGCGTTCTACCAGTGCTTCAAGAATTGCATCTTTGGAAGAAAAATAATAATAAATACTTCCTTTTCCAATTTCAGCAGTCTGAGCAATCTCACTGACAGAGATATTAGAAAGTTCTTTGGTTTCCAGAAGCTTTTGAAGAGCATCCAGAATCTTATCGTATTTTAATTGTTTTGGCATAGAAGTCCGCCTCGTATATTCGTAAGTATATTTGGCCAGTTCCAGATTACGGGAATTGACCGATATCCTTTTAAGTATAGCACAATAAAGTCGGAAGAACCAATAAAATAGAAATAAAAAAGAGGACAAAAAAAGGACACTTTGAAACAAAAGATTGTCTGAAATAGATAATTGACCACGGGTCGAAAAAGTGATAGATTAAGAACATAGCAAATCGACCACTGGTCGAAAGAAGAAAAACTGAAAAGGAGAGGGAGAGAAAAATGACATACGCAGACATGTTTTCAAAAGTAAAAGGGATGATGATGGAAGCAGACGTAAGTACTGTGAATGAACATCTTGCATATCAGTTCAATGTAACAGGAGAAGCAGAGGGAATCTTTTATGCAGAGGTAAAAGAAGGAAAGCTGTATGTGGAACCATACGAGTATTATGACAGAGATGCGATTTTTACTTGTTCGGCAGAGACATTATTTAAGATCAATGAGGGAAAGCTGGATCCGGTTCTGGCAGTAACACTGGGAAAATTGAAAGTAGAAGGCAACATTGACAAAGCTTTGTATCTGAAAAAACTAATTGATAGCAGAAAAGCAGAACAGAATACAATAAAGAAAACACAGAAACAGAAATAACTGTAAAAAGGAAGCAAAGGTGAAAAAGATGATGCATTACGGAAAACTTCTTGCACTTGCAGGCCTGGTGGGAATCGTATCAGCAGAGGCAGGTGGAAGTGCATACTTTTACAGAAGAACAATGATGCGTTATAACGCAAAGACAGAACGCACGATGAAGATGTCCGGGGTAGACTGGGAACAGTATTTCTCAAAGATGAAGGAGTGCAGGGAGTGGATGATGGAGCAGCCTCATGAAGATGTCTGGATCCGGTCGGAAGACAGTTTGAAGCTTCATGGAACGTATTTCCGGGGATCAGGAAATGTCGAAGAAAAGAAATGCAAAAAAGCAGTGATCTGTTTTCACGGCTACACGAGTCAGGGACTTGCGGATTATGGAAGTATTTCAAATTATTATTTGAAGCGTGGTTATAACGTTCTTCTTGTTGATCAGAGATCACATGGGCAAAGTGAAGGGAAATATATTGGATTCGGATGTAAGGACCGTTATGATGCATATCGATGGATTGAGTGGGTGATTGGACAGGAAGGAGAAAATGTTCAGATTCTCCTGCATGGTAATTCTATGGGAGGCGCCACAGTATTGATGGCAAGCGGGCTTGATTTGCCGCAGCAGGTAAAAGGAATTATTGCAGATTGTCCGTTTACTTCGCCCAAGGCAGTGTTTACACATGTACTTCACAGTATGTATCATCTTCCGGCATTTCCAATAATACAGATTGCGGATGCGGTGAATAAAAAACAGGCAGGATATGGATTGGATGAGTGCAATTCTGCCCGTGAAGTCAGAAAAGCAAAAGTTCCTGTCCTTTTGATTCATGGAGACGCAGATACATTTGTTCCATGCAGTATGTCTGAAGAAATTTATAAAAATTGTAAATCTCCAAAACAGAAGCTGATCATCCACGGGGCAGGACACTGCGAAAGTTATTATAAAGACAGAGAAGCTTATGAAGGAGCAATGGATTCATTTATAGGAGGAATCATAGAATGATGAAAACAAGAAAAGGATATCCTGTATATCCACTGACGGTAGCGCAAAAATTTCATTTGTATTATCTGCCATTTTGTCCGAATGCGGCAGTACTGAATATTGGCACAAGCCTGACAATTGGCACAGATCTGGATTGGGATGTACTCCGAGAGTCCATTTACAAAGCATATGAGAGAAATGAAGGGATGCGGATACGCTTTGCAAAGGACAAAGAGGGGAATGTATATCAGTATGTTGTAAGTGCAGAGCAGGACAGAAAAGAACGGGAGATAGAGTTCGTTGATTTCTCCAATGTGACTATGGAAGAGGCAGCTGATACGATGCAGAAATGGACAACTGTCCCATTTCCATTCGAGGATTCACTGATGACGAAAATTAAAATGATCCGCACTCCAGATGGATTCAACGGAGTGTATTTCCTCGGACATCATATGGTGGTAGATGCTCAGTCGCTGATCACATTTCTGAAGGATATTATTGAGCTGTACTGTAATGCAAAATATGAAGGTGTCCCATATCCAAAGGATATGTGTTCTTACATAGATCAGGTAAAGAAGGATCTCGCATATGAAGCCGGAAGTAAAGCACAGCAGCGAGACAGAGAATTTTTTAGGGAACTGATTGAAGCATCAGAGCCGGTTTATAACGGTGTTAATGGAACAGATAAGCTGGATGCAGCAAGGGAAATGTTTAAAAATCCAAAGCTTCGTTCTGCATTTAATGCGACAGATGATGTGAGTTCTGCATTGGATATCTTTCATTTGGAAGCAGAACCGACCAAACGTCTGATGGATTTCTGCGAAAAGTACCGGGTATCCCTGGCATGTCTTTTATTGATGGGATTACGTACTTACTTCCAGAAAATGAATGGACAGGAGGATGTATCGATCAATAATGCGATTGCCAGAAGGGCTACATTAAAAGAAAAGAAATCCGGTGGAACAAGAATTCATTCGTTCCCGTTTCGTACCGTATTTTCAGAAGATGTGAAGTTTATCGATGCAGTATATGAAATCCGTGATAAGCAGAATGAATTATTCCGTCATGCAAATTATGACCCGACAGAATATTTCGCATATCGCTCCAGGACATATCCACAGCCACAGAAAGGACTGACGTATGAGCCGATGTCTTTGACTTACCAGCCGATGACATTGCAGGAGAAAGGACTGGAAGATCTTGGAGGAATTCAATATAAGACAAAATGGTATCCGAATGGAATGACAACACAGGCAATGTATCTGACAGTCATGCACCGACCGGAGGATAATGGATTGGATTTCAACTTTGAACATCAGAAAAAAGCAATCTCAAGAGAAGAGTTGGAATATCTGTATTACTATTTATGTAAAATTATGTTCAAGGGAGCAGAAAATCCTGAACTTACAATTGGAGAAATTATAAAGCTTGTATAAAAGAAAGATGATCCGGATCATGTTGAGAATCACGATCAGGACAGAATGGAAAGGAAAAAATCATGTTTGAGCAGTTAGTAGATATTATTTGTAATTATGTAGAAATTGAACAGGAAGACATCAAGCCAGAATCACGTTTTATGGAAGATCTTGGATTCACATCCTTTGATTTTATGAGCATGCTTGGTGAAATAGAAGACGAGATGGATGTGGAGATTGAACAGGACAAGGCAGCAGATATCCGAACAGTCGGAGAAGCTGTAGCGTATCTTGAGTCTTTGAAGTAGAGGGAAAAGAAAATGGAATATAGAACAATTCGCGATATTCTTACAAATGCAGAAAAATGTTTTGGAAATGAAGACGCAATCCGTTACAAAATAGGAAAAAATGAAATTGCGGCAAAGACATACACACAGTTGAAAGAAGACAGTGAGAGAATAACAGCATTATTGAAAAAACTGGGAGATCCAAAAAGCCATATCGCATTGATCGGTGCGACTTCTTATCTATGGATTGCTTCCTATTTTGGAATTGTGGACGGCGGAAATGTTGCAGTACCGTTGGATGTGTCACTTCCGGCAGAAGAACTGTGTGAACTTATCGACCGTGCAGATGTAACAATCCTGATTCTGGATGAGATTCGTAAAGATGTGATCGAAGCAGCGAAAGAAAAGTGTCCAAAACTGAAGTACATCCTTTCTATGCAGAAAGAAGCGAATGAGGGAAATATACTTTCTCTTACAAAATCAATGATGGAACAAACGATAGATGAGGACACAGGAGTAGAAAAAACAGAGATTACTCCGGATCAACTCTGTACGATCATGTTCACATCAGGGACAACAGGAAAGAGCAAAGGTGTGATGCTGACACACAGAAATCTCGTTGAGAACGCGACATGTCTGGATATGAAGCTCCCAGAGAGAAATGTGATCCTGTCAGTTTTACCGATTCACCACGCATACTGCCTGAGTATGGATATCCTGAAAGGAATTTCTCTCGGTGCAATTATCTGTATCAATGACTCTTTGATGCGTGTAGCAAAAAATATCAAATTATTTAAGCCAAATATGATCCTGATGGTACCGCTTATGATTGAAACTTTTGCAAAAAAGTTAGAAGATGTAAAAGACCTTCCGGAAAAAGTGGTAAAAGAAGCAGTATTTGGATCTCAGTTCCATACGATCTGCAGTGGAGGGGCATACCTGAATCCGGAGTATATTGAGCTGTTCGAACGTTTTGGAATCCAGATTCTCCAGGGATATGGAATGACAGAATGTTCACCGGTCATCAGTACAACCGTTGCATGGAATGTAAAAAAGAATTCAGTAGGACAACTTCTTCCAAACTGCGAGGCAAAGACTGTAGATGGAGAACTGTGGGTTCGCGGAAGCAGTGTAATGCAAGGATATTACAAGATGCCAGAAGAAACAAAAACCGCACTGAAAGATGGATGGCTTTGCACAGGGGATCTTGGATATGTAGATGAAGAAAGGTTTATCTATCTGACAGGACGAAAGAAAAACCTGATCATTACAAAGAATGGAGAAAATGTCTCACCGGAAGAACTGGAGAATAAATTAAGTTCTTCAAGACTGGTACAGGAAGTATTAGTAAGAGAAGCAAAAGGAGTGATCGAGGCAGAAATATATCCAGATGAGGAGTACGCAAAAAAACAGGGACTTGAAAGAGAAGAGGAAGTCCGTGTAGAACTTCAAAAACTGATTGATGAATATAATCAGAGTGCACCGGCATATAAAAAGATTTATAGTCTGATCATTCGCGAGAAAGAATTTGAGAAGACAGCTTCAAGAAAAATCAAGAGATATTAAAAGACAGATAAAAAAGTCTGAATAAATGGAGGATTGCAAAAGCTTTGTGATTGCCGGATTTATTCAGACTTTTTTGTATATTAGGAAAGTTCTTTCCTAATATACAAAAAACGCTCCGCTCAGGATGCGCACTGCGGCGTACAAGGTAGGTGTCGCAAGCGACCGCCGCAGGCGCAAGAATGTGCCAAGGCACATTCTTTGTTCTATGAATGCGAAAGAATAGATCGTGTACGTTGACTTTTCGGCAGTTATTTACTATGATACTAAAGTCAAATAAGAAGAATAGTTATAGATTAGAAAGAATAGAATATGATGAAACAGTTGAAAATAGGAAATGTGACGCTGCCAAACCGTTACATCTTAGGACCGATGGCCGGAGTGACAGATCTTCCATTCCGTGTGTTGTGTAAAGAACAGGGAGCAGGTCTTTTGTGTATGGAGATGGTCAGCGCAAAAGCGATTTTATATAATAATAAGAATACAGAATCACTTCTGGAGATCCACCCGGATGAACAGCCGGTGTCACTGCAGTTTTTTGGATCAGATCCGAAGATTATGAGTGAGATGGCAAAACGTGTGGAAGAGCGTCCATTTGATATTATGGATATTAATATGGGATGTCCGGTGCCGAAGGTTGTACGTAACGGAGAAGGCTCTGCACTTATGAAGAATCCGAAGCTGGTTTATGAAATCGTCAGTGCAATGGTGAAGGCAATTGATAAGCCAGTCACTGTGAAGATAAGAAAAGGATTTGATGACAGTTGCATTAATGCGGTTGAGATCGCGAAGATCATTGAGGAGGCCGGGGCAGCAGCTGTAGCCGTGCACGGAAGGACAAGAGAACAGTATTACAGTGGACAGGCAGATTGGGATATCATCCGTCAGGTAAAAGAAGCTGTCTCTATTCCGGTAATTGGAAACGGAGATGTGACAAGCCCGCAGAAAGCAGAGGAGCTGGTAAAACAAACAGGGTGTGACGGAATCATGATCGCAAGAGGAGCACAGGGGAATCCATGGATCTTCTCCGAGATGATCACATATGAAGAGACAGGCACATTACCAGAACGTCCGGGAAAAGAAGAAGTTCGTGATATGATGCTTCGTCATGCCAGATTACAGTTGAAATACAAAGGTGAATTCATTGGTATCCGCGAGATGAGAAAACATGTGGCATGGTATACAAAGGGATTGAAAGGTTCTGCAAAATTGCGTGAAGAAATCAACCGCGTAGAGTCCTATCAGGAACTGGAAGAACTGCTCTTTCAGAGACTATAGGAAAAGAAGTTCCGGGACTTCGGAAAACAGTTGGAAAACAGAATGGAAAAAGTTCGGAAAAAGGCGGTTTTAAAGGCTTTTCATACACTGCGCAGAAGTGACCTGTGAGAGTGAAATTGCTTGACAGAAAGCGCGAGTTTGAGTATAATATTGAAATTGCGGACGGACGCTGATACAACGATTGGCGTCCAGGAGAAAAAGACAGCAGACATGCATTTTAAAACTCACATTATAATATTTGTAGACAAAATATAGAGAAGGAACTTTGAATGCATGAAAAGTATAGACAGAAAATGATTTGCAGAGAATCTGTAAATGTTGTAGGAAACGAAACGTTATTGCAACAGGCAGTGACGGTAAGGAAGTAGAAAGGAAGCAGGAACAATGGCAGAGGCAAAAAAAAGATTACTTACTTATGCCGGATTAAAGGCAATTGAGGATGAACTTGAGAATCTGAAAGTAGTAAAGAGAAAAGAAGTTGCAGGTAAGATCAAAGAGGCAAGAGAGCAGGGAGACCTTTCCGAGAACGCTGAGTATGATGCAGCGAAAGACGAGCAGAGAGATATCGAAGCCCGTATCGAGGAGCTTGAGGCAATCCTGAAGAATGCAGAAGTTGTAGTAGAGGATGAAGTTGATCTTAATAAGATCAATGTTGGATGTGCAGTAAAGGTTTACGACATCACATTTGATGAAGAGATGGAGTTCAAGATTGTTGGTTCTACAGAGGCGAACAGTCTGGAAGGAAAGATCTCCAATGAGTCTCCGGTAGGTCACGCACTGATCGGAAAGAAAATCAATGATGTCGTTGACGTTGAGACACAGGCAGGAGTTATCCAGTACAAAGTACTTGATATCAAACGTTCATAATCAGCTTAGGACAGACCTCTTACTATTAAGAGGTCTGAATTCGCTTAAAAAGACAATATAAAAAGTGACTATTTCTGTAGTGATTTATGTAAAAATCAATGCGGAAGCAGATAGAAACGGAAGGAGAACAGACAGTGGGACAGAATCAGAAGAACACACAGGAACCAGATATGAATCAGCTGAGAAAGGTTCGCCGTGAGAAACTTGCAGAACTGCAGCAGAACGGAAGAGACCCTTTCCAGATTACAAAGTTTAACCAGACACACCATTCACTCGAAGTAAAAGATCTCTATGAGGCACATGAGGCTGAGATTTTAAAAGATCACCAGCAGCCGAACGTAGAAGGTATGGATGAAGAGCAGGCAAAAGAGGCTCTCAAGAATGATTACGAAGAGAGAAGAAGCATCATGGATGCAAGCCCGATCCACGTAGCAATCGCAGGACGTATGATGTTCAAGAGAGTTATGGGAAAAGCTTCTTTCTGTAACATTCAGGATTTACAGGGAAATATCCAGGTATACGTAGCAAGAGATGCAATCGGAACAGATGCTTACGCTGATTTCAAGAAATCTGATATCGGTGATATCTTCGGACTTGAAGGATTCGCTTTCAGAACAAGAACAGGAGAAATCTCTATCCATGCTGAGAAGATGACACTTCTCTCCAAGAGCTTACAGATGCTTCCGGAGAAGTTCCACGGCCTGACAGATACAGACACACGTTATCGTCAGAGATACGTAGACCTGATCATGAATGCAGACTCTAAAGATACATTTATCAAACGTTCCAAGATCCTTGCAGCAGTCCGTAAGTACTTAAGCGGAGAAGGATTCATGGAAGTTGAGACTCCGATGCTTGTAGCAAATGCTGGTGGAGCAGCTGCAAGACCGTTCGAGACACATTTCAACGCACTGAATGAGGATCTGAAGCTTCGTATTTCACTTGAGCTGTACCTGAAGAGACTGATCGTTGGTGGACTTGAGAAAGTATACGAGATCGGACGTGTATTCCGTAACGAAGGTCTAGATACAAGACATAACCCAGAGTTCACTCTGATGGAGCTTTACCAGGCATACACAGATTACCACGGCATGATGGATCTGACAGAGAACATGTACCGCTTTGTTGCTCAGGAAGTCCTTGGAACAACACAGATCGTTTACAAAGGAATCCCGATGGATCTCGGTAAACCGTTCGAGCGTATCACAATGGTTGACGCAGTTAAGAAATATGCAGGCGTTGACTGGAATGAAGTTGAGACTCTGGAGCAGGCAAGAGAACTTGCAAAAGAGCATAATGTAGAATTTGAAGAGAGACATAAGAAAGGTGACATCCTCAACCTCTTCTTCGAGGAGTTCGTAGAGGAGCATCTGCTTCAGCCGACATTCGTTATGGATCACCCGGTTGAGATCTCTCCACTGACAAAGAAGAAACCAGAGAATCCAGAATATGTAGAGCGCTTCGAGTTCTTCATGAATGGATGGGAGATGGCAAATGCTTACTCCGAGCTGAATGACCCGATCGATCAGAGAGAGCGTTTCAAAGCGCAGGAAGAACTGCTTGCACAGGGAGATGATGAAGCCAACACAACAGATGAAGACTTCATGAACGCACTGGAGATCGGTATGCCGCCTACAGGTGGTATCGGATTCGGTATCGACAGAATGTGTATGCTGCTGACAGGAGCAGAGGCAATCAGAGATGTATTACTGTTCCCGACAATGAAGTCACTGGACGCTGATAAGAAAGTTTCCAAGACAACAAACAGCACTTCTGAAGCTGCACCGGAGAAAGAAGAAGTGATCGATTTCTCTAAGGTAAAAGTGGAGCCGTTATTCGAAGAATTTGTAGATTTCGATACTTTTAGCAAGTCTGATTTCAGAGCTGTAAAGGTAAAAGCATGTGAAGCTGTTAAGAAATCCAAGAAGCTTCTGCAGTTCACTCTGGATGACGGAACAGGCACAGATCGTACGATTTTAAGCGGTATTCACGCTTATTACGAGCCAGAAGAACTGGTAGGCAAGACACTGATCGCTATCACAAATCTGCCTCCAAGAGCTATGATGGGAATTGAATCCTGTGGTATGTTGCTTAGTGCAATCCACGAAGAAGAAGGAGAAGAAAAACTTCATCTTCTGATGGTTGATAACCACATTCCGGCTGGTGCAAAGCTGTACTAAAATTAAATATAAAATGTCTAAAACCATGATGTCAGACCGCATTTGACAACAATTTGACAACAAAATTTGGGAGAATGATGAATCGTTATGAAGCATGACGAATTTCAGGTGAAAGGGCACAGGTTTGGGCAATGAAGTAAGAGCACTTCTTAGAGTTAATCTAAGAGGTGCTTTTTTTCGTCCTTGGAAAGTCACATCCCAGCGGTCAGCTTCTGTAAAACAGTAAATCTAATTTTGGAGGAAAACATCATGGGTAAAAGTTATAAACCAATTACAAGTATGAAAGAAGTACCAGAGCAGCTTAGAAAATTACGCCGACAGTATCTGCGCTATCAACAGGCAGAAATCATTTACAGTATCTCCCATAAGAAACTTTTGGAACTTGCAAGTGATGCAGGTGCGATTTACAGAATAGATGGAACGGTACTGATTAACAAGGATATTTTTGATACTTATCTGGAACGATTCCATGAACCGGCGACAGGAAAAGGTAGGGAGGAAATGATGGATGAGCGGTAATGTATGGATGTTTTCAGATGAGATTGACGATGAAGATCTGGAATTTATGAGCCATGACTATGTGACCTACAATATGGCGTGTGAGTATTACCGGTTGGGAATGAAACCTGTTATTCGCATGGCACATGAAGCTGGAGCAGTCTATAAGATTGGAAAGAAAGTTTTGATTCGAAGAAGTATATTTGAAGCATATTTACGTGAGCAAAGGAAAATCTGAGGGAGGCAAGCACATGAGCGAATTAAGAAAAAAGATACATGATGATAATAATGGATTGGATTATGTACTGGTAGGAGATTATTATCTGCCAGTGTTATCCTTACCGGAAGAAACCAGACCGATTGGCTGCTGGGGGATGCTACGGAAGGAATATCTGAAAGAACATAAATCAGGAATGTATAGCTGTCTTCTTCTGACCGCCAGGCTGGACAGTCATCTGGCAGATGTGAATGAACAGGCACAGGAACGCTTTGAGCTGATTGAAGCACAGATGAGAAGTGCTGAGGGCGTAACAGAGGACTTGAAAGCACAGAATCCTATGGAATGGGTTCGCAGGGCAAATAATATCAGGAATCGTGCACAGGAAATTGTATTGAACGAATTGGTGTATGTATAGGAGGGCAAATGAGATACAGGATTGAGAAAGAGCAGGTGGGAATCTATGAAAATGACAAAAGAAATTGAAGAATTTTTAAATCTGGCAATAACAGAACACATGGGAAAGGCATATACGGACTGGAAATTAAAACAGCAAACAGATACAGAACCAGATAAAGTCGAGGAAGAATATGAAAAAGTAATAGTTTCACTTTCGCCGGAGCAGGAAGAAGCGATTACGAAATATTGTGATGCTATATTCAACAGTGGAGCAGATACAGAGGAATTCTTTTATCGACTGGGATTAAAAGATGGGATGAAGTTGAAAAAGTGCATGAAACAGATCCTTAAAGCATTGTCCTGAATAAGAGAGTAGTTTAGAGTGAAAAAGTTCAGAGAAGACATGGGGAGCTGTCTTTCTTTTGGGGAAGACAGCTTTTCACCTATCAGAGACTATGCAGGAGGAAACAAGGATGGGAAATATATTTGGATATATACGTGTCAGTAGTCGGGATCAGAACGAAGATCGGCAATTGATTGCATTGAAGGAGTTGGCTATCCCAGAAAAGAATATTTTTATTGATAAACAGTCTGGAAAAGACTTCAAGCGCCCACAATACAGAAAAATGATTCGACGTGTCCGGAAAGATGATCTTCTTTATATAAAAAGTATTGATCGCTTAGGACGTAACTATGCGGAAATACTGGAACAGTGGAGAATTCTCACAAAAGATAAAGGAATTGATATTGTGGTTCTTGATATGCCTTTACTTGACACTCGCCGGGGAAAAGATTTGATGGGAACGTTTCTGTCAGATATTGTATTGCAGGTACTGTCATTTGTAGCAGAAAACGAAAGAACAAATATTCGGCAAAGGCAGGCAGAAGGTATTGCAGCGGCAAAAGCCAGAGGTGTGCGGTTCGGTAGACCACCAAGCAGATTGCCAGATAATTTTCACGATGTGTATCAGCGGTGGAAAAACGGGAAAATAACTGGAACGTCTGCTGCGAAAGAATGTAATATGCCCTTATCAACTTTTCGGTATCGTGCAGAAATTTACGAAAAAGCCAAATTATTGTAAGGTGGGTGTTTTACATGAAAGTGTACTTTCCTGTAAAATGCTCATTTTTTCTCTACTACTCCATAATATCATAAAACAGCCTATCTTCCAACGATAGAAGTTCGTTGACGATACCTCCAAAGCACTTGTCAAAAAGTACACATTTTTGCAGATGAATGATGATATACAGATACATGATAAGTATCGGTACTTTACCTGTCTGAGTTAATAGATTATGAATATGAGAGCTTACGGATACGCAGGAGGAAAAAAACGATGACCGATGCAGAACAGAGGGAAGCTGCCCGCCAATTTGCAAATAAATGGAAGGGGAGAGGAAGAGAAGATGAGGATGGAAGATCATATTGGATTGATTTTCTGTCAAACGTTCTTGGAATGGAGAATGTGACAGATCGTGTGGAATTTGAGAAAAAAGTTGTGGTAGATGGAAATACAAAAAGAATTGATGTGTATATTCCAGAAACGCATGTATTGATTGAACAAAAGAGTCTTGGTAAAGCACTGGACCATAAGATTATGAATTCTGGTTCAATAGAACTGACGCCGTATGATCAAGCAAAACGATATAATGATAATCTCCCATATGATGAAAAGGCACGTTGGATCATTACCAGCAATTTCTCTGATATATGGATTTATGATATGAATGCCAGAGTACCGGAGGCAGTAAAAATATCATTGGATGAAATACCGAGTAAGTATCCGTTGCTTGATATTTTAATAAAGAAAGATGTGCAGAAAATCTCTCACGAGATGGAAGTATCGATTAAAGCAGGAGATATTGTTGGACTGCTTTATGAAGCATTCCTTACACAGTATAAGATTCCAGAAGTAAAAGCGAAAGAGGAAACCATTGAACAAAAAGAGAAAAGAGAGCATAAACTGAAAAGTCTGAATGCTTTATGTGTTCGAATTGTGTTCTGTCTTTATGCCGAGGATGCTGGGATTTTTGGAAAACGGAATATTTTCCATGATTATCTGAAAGCATATGAAGTGAAAGACTGTAGGCGTGCATTACTGGAACTGTTTAAAGTCTTGGATACACCTGTCTCTGAGAGAGACGAATATTTAGAAGAAGATTTAGCACAGTTTCCGTATGTGAATGGTGGATTGTTTTCAGATGAAACTATTGAGATTCCGCCGTTGACAGAAGAAATCAAAGAATTACTTTTGACCAAAGCTTCTGAAGATTTTGACTGGAGTGATATATCCCCTACAATTTTTGGGGCAGTGTTTGAGTCAACGTTAAATCCAGAAACGAGAAGATCCGGTGGAATGCACTATACAAGTATTTCCAATATACATAAAGTGATTGATCCGTTGTTTCTCGATAAATTGCAGACGGAATTTCATGAGATTTTGAAAATACAGGTGCAGAGGACAAAAGTAAAACGTCTGGATGAATTTCAGAATAAACTGGCTTTACTGACATTTTTAGATCCGGCTTGTGGTTCGGGAAATTTTCTGACGGAAACATATTTATCACTTCGACGGTTAGAAAATGAAGTCATTCGTGAAAAAGTTGGTGGTCAGATGACGTTGGGAGATGTTCATAATCCAATCAGAGTATCCATTCAACAATTTTATGGAATTGAGATCAATGACTTTGCCGTGACAGTAGCAAAGACAGCTTTGTGGATTGCAGAATCACAGATGATGGAGGAAACAAAAAATATTGTATATGGGTTCAATGATGATTTCCTTCCGTTGAAGACGTATGTAAATATTGCAGAAGGTAATGCACTGAAGATAGATTGGAACAGCGTTGTTTTGGCTAAGTCATTATCTTATATAATGGGGAATCCACCTTTCGTTGGTGCAAGGTGGATGGGAGAAAAACAAAAAGAAGATGTTGCTGATATATTTGCTGGATGGAAAAGTGTAGGTAATCTCGATTATGTAAGTTGCTGGTATAAAAAGGCATCTGATTACATGAAGGAAAATATAAATATCAGAGCAGCTCTTGTATCGACTAATTCAATTACTCAGGGAGAGAGCGTTTCCATTTTGTGGAAACCACTGTTTGAAGATGGAATACAAATTGATTATGCATATAGAACATTTATATGGGATAGTGAGGCTTCAATCAAAGCACATGTACATTGTGTCATTATAGGATTTAGTAGAAAAAATGGTGCAGAGTATCAGAAGAAGATATATTCCAAGGACGATATAATAGTAGCAAAAAATATTAATGGTTATCTGCTGGATGCAGATAATATTTCAATTGAAAAAAGAATGAAACCTTTATCAGATGTTCCACCTATTTCATTAGGAGGACAGGCAATAGATGGCGGATATTTGATACTTACGGAAGAAGAAAAAGAAGAATTGATATCTAAAGAGCCACAGGCAATATCTTTCATCAGACATTATATGATGGGAAAAGATTTTATTGATAGAAAACCAAGATATTGTATATGGCTGGTTGGGGCAGATCCATCATTATTGAAACGGTGTCCGCTTGTCAGAGAAAGAATTGATAAAGTTCGTGAATTTAGAATGGCAAGCACGAGAAATAATACAAGAAAAGCTGCAGATACTCCAGGATTATTTGCATCAATACTTGAATATGATTCTCCGTATATAGCGATACCGAAGGTGTCATCACAAAACAGAAGATATATTCCAATGGATTATCTGGATGGTGAAATTATTCCGGGTGATAAACTTTTTACAATGCCATCTGCAACAAGCTATGAGTTTGGTATATTGATGTCGAATGTTCATATGGCATGGACAAGAGTTGTATGTGGCAGATTAAAGAGTGATTATAGTTATTCTAATACGATTGTTTACAATAATTTCCCATGGCCGTCACCTACGGATGAACAAAAAGAAAAGATAAAGAAAACTGCACAGGCAATCTTAAATGCCAGAGCACTTTATCCAAATAGCAGTCTTGCAGATCTTTATGACCCGTTGACTATGCCGCCGGAATTACTTAAAGCACATAACGCAAACAACAGAGCTGTGATGGAGGCTTATGGATTCAGCACTAAAATGTCGGAAGCCGATTGTGTGGCAGAATTGATGAAAATGTATCAGAAGCTGACAGAAGAAAAATAGAAAATAATGATTAACCGAAAAGGCATTACCCGCAAATGGTTAGTGCCTTTTGTTTTGACTACTATAAAAATTGTATCTGTTTTCAGTTAAATTCTTTTAAATAAAAAGTATTCGCATGAGTTTTAATACAAATGTACAAAATGACAAGTGAATAAATAATAAAATAATAGAAGAACAAAAGATGAATAAAAAACAAATAAAAGACGAAAAGAAAACAAGAAAATAAATAGGATTGAACAGAATGGATGAATATGTTATAATCATATAGAAAACAGAAAGGAGGCGAGCAGAGTGATTGATTTATCAAATTTTAAGACGTTTGACTTTAGCGAGGGTGTACCATATATTTCGATTACAAGTAATGGTATTACATTCAACAAATCTGTAATCATGAAGATGAAATACCCAACATATGTAAAGCTTCTGATAAACGAATCTGATAAACAGATTGCGGTTCAAGCATGTGATGAACATGATGATAAGTCAGTACAGTTTTATAAGGAAAAATCAAATGGTGTTTTGTCGGTTCGATGGAATGCAAAAGATTTGATTAACACGATTGCAAGAATTTGTGATTGGGATTTGAGTCAGTTGTCGTATCGAGTAAATGGCGTATTAGTTCCAGAAATGAATTTAATGCTGTTTGATTTGAATGAAGCAGTCACTATGGTATAAGGCTTGCAACTTTTCTGATTCCAAAAAAAGAGTTCATTTGAGATTAGGGCCTCAAACGAACTCTGGCGGAAATAGCAGAGACAAAAGATCATCTACTAAAACCATATCTTTCAAATATATTTTAGTATTTGTTTCTGCCAATTTCCATACTTTTTCGGATTCGTCTGAGAAAAATCTTTTGGAAAGGAGGCAGATTGCATGGTAAAATGTGACCAGACTGACATGGTTTTTACAGCATATATTACATTAAGAAATGGAAATCGTTTATATGCTAAGCAGGTTGGCAAAAAGGTATTTTGCTTTCCACGTAAAGAAGCCAAAGAAAAGAACGATAAATAAATTATAAGTAACAATATGTTCGAGAATGTTTGATGATCACATTCTCTCTTAAAAAGAAAGAGAGACAAAACATGAATAAAAAATCAAGTGGACAGAAATTATCAACACAGGCTTCAAAAATTATGAGATCGAATAATAGTTCTCAAATTCAGAAGTCATTAGCTGCAAGTGTATTGTCACAGAGAAACACCGGAAAAATTACTGGTAAAGCTATGGAAACAAAGGCATCTATGGTAATGAACAGTAATAAGTATTCTGGAACAACAAAGAGTTTAGCTGCAAGTGTACTTTCGCAATCAGATAAAAACAGATAAATAATGATTATCCCAAAGGGCATTAACCGTAAATGGTTAGTGCCTATTTTTTTTGCTTTTTTTCAAAATCATCTGACATTATATCCTCTGCCACGTGTGATTAGTGGAAAAATGATTTTTCTAAGAAAATATCTGCCCTCACGTTCTATGTAACAGGTAATTAGTGAAGAAATATTTCATTTATGTATAACAAACTTGCAAAAGAGGGTTGGTAAATACCGTTTTTAAAGCTTTATAGGTAGAGGAACAATTATTTTTCAAAATCATGTCCGTTTTTATACGCCTCAGTACAGAGTATATGAAGGAACTAACGAAAACAAAAGGTAAGGTAATAAAAACGCAAAAAAATATCACGAATTTTTTGCATCGTGCCAGGCCATTTGACTTTAGTAATTAGAGGACGTTTTGAAAATGTTCCTTTGTTGAACCTTGACAACTGACAAGTGCACCCTGGAAGTCTACCAGGAGTCTTGCCATGACCTTTCTTTTCTGAAAGTGAGCGAGATCATAATGACACTCCCGATGATGGGCGGCTGACCGGAGCCTTATGGTCAGTGACCTGTATATGCAGGCAGAGGCAGTCTGAGATGGCTGCAGGTGACAGGGAAACGCACGGAAACCGCTGGCGAAAAAGTAACTGATAATAATATTCACAGGGCGAAATGCCTGGAAAGGATGATAATGACTATGAATAAGGTTATTTTAATGGAAAGATTGACAAAAAATCCGGAAATTAAATATGCCGGGAAAGATAATGATATGGCAGTAGCAAGATACATGCTGGCAGTAAACAGAAGATATAAACGTGATGGGGAACAGGAAGCAGATTTTATTTCCTGTGTAACATTTGGAAAGAGTGCAGAGTTTGCACAGAAATATCTTCATAAAGGAATGCGGATTGTGATCGGTGGTCGTATCAGTACTGGTAATTATAAGGACAAGGATGGAAAGATGATTTATACCACGGATGTAATTGTGGAAGAGCATGAATTTGCTCAGAACAAGGACAACAGCGGTGGTGAAAACTCAACTGGTACACCGAAAACAGATAAGGACGGATTTATGGAAGCAGCAGAAGGTGAGATCCCATTTGACTAATCTGGAATAAGTGGTTGGAGGTGTGGATTATGGGTGTGAGTTATAACAGATTATGGAAAATGCTCATTGATAAAAATATGAAGCGAGTAGAGATGCAATACCTCGCCGGAATCAGCGGAAATATTCTTGCCCGGATGGGAAAAAACAAGTATGTGTCCATGGAGACAGTTGAGAAGATCTGTAAAAAAATGGACTGTACCATTGATGAGATGATGGAATTTACGGATGATGAAAATAGCACGCCGGATACGGCATAATTCTCTTAGCAAGCTAAGAGCGCACTTCTATACAGGCAATTACATCTGCCTGTATCGTGCGACCTGCGGTGCTGTTCCCGGATTTGAGAAATCTTAATCCGGGAATGTAGCGAAATCATAGATTTCGGACAAGGGGATAGCTCCCCTTGCGGCACAGGTGCCTATCTCATTTATATCAGGGAATCAGCATTTATGAGAGAAAGCTGGTTCTTTTTGTTTGTGAAAATAAGGAGAGACAGACAATGACCAGAGAGAAGAACCCCAAATATGAATCCATGTCACTGGAAGAATTGAAAGCCAACATGGAAAAAAGTAAAAAGGAACTTGAACAGGCAATGCACAATAAGAATATTCTGGAACAGAGAAAAAAGCTGATCGAGAGGAAAGAACGATCACACCGATTGGTGGTTAAAGGTGCTGAGTTTGAAAAAGCGTTTCCTATGTCCAAAGATCTTGAGCAGGAGGATTTCCAGAAAGTAATGAATGAAATGAAAGTTCTTAAATACAACAGAGATACAGTCCGGGATAGATATCTGGAGGCAGGAAGAAAGGAACGACAGCAGATTGCTGAAGAAGTAAAGAAAACCACGAAGGGAGATGATAGCTGATGGCACTTTATCATTTTTCTGTAAAGCAGGTATCCAGAGGAAAAGGGCAGACAGTGGTGAATTCGGCTGCGTATATTTCCGGGCAAAAATTGTATAACGATTATTATGGACAAGTCCATGATTACACGAGGAAATCCGGTGTGATGTTTACAGAAATCCTCAAACCGGATTATGTGCCGGAACGATTATCAGACAGGGAAACATTATGGAACGAGGTAGAGAGAGCAGAAAAGGGCAAGCGGGCACAGCTTGCCTATTCTTTTGACATTGCATTGCAGAATGAACTGACGTTAGAGGAGAATATCCAACTGGCGAGAGAATTTTGCCAGGAACAATTTGTGGCACGTGGCATGATTGTGGATCTGGCAGTTCATGAGGGAAAATCAAAAGATGGAGATGAACCGGATAATCCTCATTTTCATGTACTTGCTCCAATTCGTCCTTTTACAGAAGAAGGAATTTGGGGAAATAAACAGAAACGGGAATATGTTTTAGACGAAGAAGGAAACAGGATAAAAGATGCCAAAGGAAAGTATGTCTTCAATGCTGTTTCTACTACCGGTTGGAACGATCCTGAACTTTTAAAGGAATGGAGAAAGGCATGGACCGAGAAAGTGAATGATAAATTCCGGGAGTGTCATATGGCAGCAAGAATCGACCATCGTTCCTATAAAGAACAGGGAATTGATCTGATCCCGACAATTCATGAAGGGTACGAAGTCAGAGCAATGGAGAAGAAGGGAATCAAAACAATCATTGGAGAGTTGAATCGGGCGATCCGGCAATTCAATCAGATGTTCATTTCCTTAAAAGAATCTATCCAGTGGATGAAAACAGCCTATGAAGAAATGAAAATGGAACTGGATCGAAGGCAGCAGAACCCGACGCTTTTGGAGAGTCTGCAAGATTATTATGATAAAAAAACGCAGAATAGCCCGAAACTTTCAAATTTTTATGCGGAGATGGAACGAAGGGGAAAGAAAATTTCAAACTTACAGGAGTTTGCAAAATCCATCAATTATCTTCAGGTACACAACATTGAGACAATGGACGATTTACAAACACGAATTCAGGAACTGAATGGAATTATTTCTGCCAGCAAAGCTGAAATCAGTGAAAAGAGAGAACAACTGAAAAACCTGGAAGATTTGGAAAAGAAGATGCAGGTATTGAAGCAGAATCAGCCGTTGATAGATGAATACAACCACTTCTTTTTCCAGAAAAGACGGGAAAAGTTTTATACGGAGCATAAAAAAGCGATCAATTATTATCGTAAATGTGAGCGTGAACTAAAACCATACCGGGATAAAAAGGGACGGCTGCCAGAATCCAGATGGAAAAAAGAAAAAGAAGATCTCCGTATAATGATTGAAGAATTAAAAGCTGATAATCAGCCCTATCAGGATGAGCTTGCCTTTGTGAAAAAGGTACAGAGATGTGCTGATATTGCCAGGCGAGATCGTGAAATGCCAGAAACAGATACTTCCGGGCTTTCAGAAGAAAAAAGAGAAATGCCGGAGCAGGAATCGAAACAGAAATCTTCTATTCATGGCAGACTGGCGGAGAACCAGAAACTGATTGAGGAAGAAAAAGTGAAAAATCGACAAATGAAGAAAAAACGAAGTAATGAGATAAGTTTATAAAAATCTGTTGCAGGACAGACGGGAAAGGATGATGAAAATGCAGTATACAGAAGAACAGATCGCAAGAGCAAACCAGACAGATCTTGTTTCTTTTCTGAATGCACGGGGAGAACAGTTGGTAAAAAGTGGCAGAGAATACCGTTGGAAAAAGCATGACAGTGTAACGGTATCAGGAAATCGCTGGTATCGTCATAGCCAGAATAAGGGTGGCTATCCGGTGGATTTTGTGATGGAATTTTATCATGCCACATTTCCGGAAGCGGTGAAGATGTTGATCGATGAAGAAGGCGAAGGCAGGAAGAAGTCCTGCCTCGCCCCGTCACCTGACTTCCGGTTACCGGAGAAAAGTGAAACGAATGAGACGGTCATAAAATATCTGACAGAAATCAGGAGGCTTGAGAAAGATCTGGTGGAGGAATGGATTGCCGGTGGGAATATTTACGAAGAAAAGAAACACCATAATGTTGTATTTGTCGGCAGAGATGCAGACGGTATTCCGAGATATGCGCACTGCAGGGGAACTGGCGGGATAAAATATCGGGGAGATGTAGCTGGTTCGGATAAATCTTATGGATTCTGTCACAGAGGAGAGGATAATCAACTGTTTGTATTTGAAGCAGCCATTGATCTGCTGTCATTTATCCAGTTATTTCCAAAAGACTGGAAGAAACGTAGCTACCTGAGCCTGGGCGGAGTCTCCAGTGTGGCACTGATGACTTTTCTTTCTGAACGCCCTCAGATTACTTCGGTTTTCCTGTGCCTGGATAATGATCACGCAGGAAATGAAGCTTGTGAAAAATTGGCAGGAGAAATTCCGGATGGATATCGTGTGATCCGGTTGAAACCTGCCAGAAAAGACTGGAATGAAATTCTCTGTGACGAAAATGCTGACAGAAAGAAAGTGATACAGGAAACCGTTACAATGAAAATGCAGGAGAAAGAAGCACTGGTGCCGATGTTATGTTATAAAGATATTGAACAGACCAGTGTGGAATGGCTGTGGTTCCCTTATATTCCATTTGGAAAACTAACAATCATTCAGGGCAATCCGGGAGAGGGAAAAACCTATTTTGCCATGATGCTGACAGCAGCGTGCACGAACCGTAAGTTGTTTCCAAACATGGAAGATATTGAGCCATTCAATGTGATTTACCAGACAGCAGAGGATGGCATGGGCGATACTATTAAGCCAAGACTGGTGGAAGCAGGAGCAGATCTGAGCCGGGTTATGGTAATTGATGATTCGGAAGAAGTATTGACCTTATCCGATGATCGGATTGAAAAAGCGGTCAGACAGAATCATGTCCGGCTTGTAATCATTGATCCGGTACAGGCATTTATCGGAGCAGATGTGGACATGAACCGGGCAAATGAAGTTCGTCCGGTATTTCGCAAATTGGGTATGATTGCAGAGAAAACCAGTTGTGCTATCGTACTGATTGGTCATTTGAACAAATCTTCTGGGACACAGAGTACTTACCGGGGGCTTGGCTCTATTGATATCATGGCAGCAGTAAGAAGCTTGATTTTTATTGGAAAAGTGAGAAAAGATCCGACAACGAGAGTGTTGATTCATGAAAAAAGTTCTCTTGCACCGCCAGGGGAGACAATGGCTTTTAAACTGGGAGATGAAGAAGGTTTCCGATGGGTGGGAGCTTATGAAATTTCGGCAGATGAATTGTTAGATGGAAAAGAAGGAAAAGCAACCGAAACAAAGCTGGAACGAGGAGCAAAGCTGATTCAGGAACTGCTTGTTGATAAAAACGAAATTTCAATCAGGGAATTAGACGACAAAGCAAAGGAACAGGGAATATCCGGGAGGACAATGCGTGATGTAAGAAGCCGGATGAAGAATGAACTGGAGTATTGGATAAATGAGAAGCAGGAAAACTGTATTCGGTTAAAAGTGTGATTAATATTAAAGAATAATCCAACCAATCAGAACCGTTTAACAATTGTATAGATTGTTGAATTTAATGCTACATTTTAATACTATAAAAATTGACAAATGTAGCATTAAAATGTATACTTGATTTTAGGAGGTGAGATTCTTTGGACACGTACACAGTAAAAGAAGTTGCCAAAATGATGAATACGTCTGAAGAAACTGTTAGAAGATGGATTCGCTCAGGGAAATTAAAGGCTAATATGGATTCGCGGAAGAAGGGGAGTGTTATCACTGATGCAATGTTGAGAGAATTCACAAGGAATACGCCTAAATATGCTGCTGCATTGGCTAATCCGATAGGAGGAATTGTTGCTGCCTCGACATTGTTGTTAGGAACTTTTGTAGCAAAGAATATTGAAAAAGGTGAAGCAATAAAGAATTCTACTGTTGATTCGGAGGAAATAAAAAAGATATTGAAAGAGAATCTTGTAACGGTTAATGCAAATATAAAAAATAAGAAGAAGGCTATTGCCCAGCTTGAACAGGAAATAGTTGATGAAGAAACAAAGGTAAAAAGCCTGGAATATTTATTGAAAAACATTGAGAATGTAAAGGGGGATGCAAATGAGTGATCTTAGTAAAAAAATAACAGAGTTATTGTCTAATGAATGTAAAGCTGCACCGGATATGACGCATGGTCTGAAAAATATCGGTGATGGGGATATGAAAGAGGGAATGAAAATTATGGTAGATTTTTTTGAAGAAAACGGTATGAGAAAAGGCGCATTGCTTGGTGCAACAGCAACTCTTGCTGGGGTAGGACTAATAGTTGGAGCAAAAAAACTTTATTCAATGAAAAAAGTTCATAAAGAAAAAGGTGAGAAAATTCTTAATGGATTAAAACAGAGAATAGAGAATGAACTGACGGAAAGCATTGAAGATTATGAGTGTACTAAAGAAAGTGAAAAAGCAGAAAACATTCAGGCAGATAATGTGTGATGTAAGAGACCGAATGAAGAATAAACAGGAATATCTGATTAAAAAACGGATGGTGGCAGACAGATTAAGAAGGTACAGCGTTTTATAGATACCTTATCTGCCGTCTGCCACCTGCCGGCGTATGGATATTTTTAAGTGTATAGGAATAAGTAAATTTGGATTGACAGAAAATATAGAAAAGCGTATTATAATAGCAAGAGGTGGGATTTCCCACACAAATGCTTGCGTAGGAGGTGTTGATAATGGAAGCAATGAAAGATTATGTTGCTCATCTGGACAATAAAAAAAGGATTACCCTCAGAGGAGCTGCTTATCAGTATTATAATGTAAAAGAATATGGAAATGGCTGCATTATTCTGGAACCTCGGGAACTGGCAGTGCCAGAGAGCATTTCAGCCAGAACCCTGGCAGATATGGATCGTGCAGTAAGTAACTTTAAAAGAGGAGATGTTTCTCCGGCTATTGACCTGTCAGATTTTTAAAAGGAACAAAGAATGAACTTTAATATACGAATGGGAATCCCTGAAATGCAGGAACTTTGGCTAGATCTGCAGGAGAAATATCGTTCTGGGAATATAAAAAAGAAGGAAGAACAGTTGTATAAAAAATGGGGAAAGGCTTTAAAGCTGTTATCGGCAGATCCAGGGTATCCAAGTCTTCAAACCCATGAGATAGAGCCATTGTCCAGACGTTATGGAATGAAAGTGTGGCAGTCTTATCTGGAAAACAAAACCAGTGGCGCAATGAGAATGTACTGGGTTTATGGACCAGACCAGAAAGACATTACGATTATCGGACTGGAACCACACCCGGAAGATAAGAAAAATGGCGCATATGACCGAATTTCACTGTCGGATTTATAGAATAAAACTGAATATGGAACTTAACACGAGCAGTTAGTCTATGAAAAAAATAGGGTAGCTGCTTTTTTCATGCCCAAAAGGAGGTGGCGTGTATGGGATATGCACGTAAAGATGTAGAAAAGACAAAGAAAATAGCCAAGAAATTTGTCCGTTATCAGGAAGGGGCAGAACTTTACAGCATTGGGCTGACAAAATTCCAAGAGCTGGCAAAAGAGGCGAAAGCAGTGTACAAGATTGATAAAGTTGCGCTTGTAAATTGTGAGATCTTTGAGAAATATCTGGAGACATTTCGGATTGCGTAGAAAACAGAAGAAACTTGCGGAAGGACGAAAAACAGGGATTGACTTTTTGTCATACGAAAATTATAATGTGGATGTGGAGGAATAAGAACAGATATGGCGAGAACAGGGAGACCAAAATCGGAAAATGTAAAAAAGAAAGTATTGAGTATCCGGGTGGAAGATTCTATGTATAAGCGTATCTGTGATTATGCCGGAAAACACAAAATGACTGTGACAGAAGTTGTCTTGCAGGGACTGGAGAAAGTTTTGAACAGACCTGAATAATATGGAGTCCTTCCTTTATTTGAAGGAGGATTTATATGGCACAGACAAGAAAAGATCTGCGGGGCAGAGTCCTGCGGAAAGGTGAATCACAGAGACGTTCCGATGAGAGGTATGTATATACTTATACGGACCCACTTGGAAGACGTAAATATGTTTATGCACAAGACCTTGTAACGCTTCGGGAAAAAGAAGCACAACTCTTGAAAGATCAGATGGACGGTCTGGATATCTATGTTGCCGGAAAGGCTACTGTAAATTTTGTATTTGACCGTTACATGAGTCTCAAAAACAATCTGAAACCGACGACCAAGAGCAATTATCTGTATATGTATGACCGCTTTGTGCGAGATACATTTGGAAAGCGGAATATAGCAGAGATCAAGTATTCAGATGTAGTGCAATTCTATAATTACCTGGTTGAGAAACAAGAATTGCAGATCAATACACTGGAAACAGTTCATACGTTACTGCATCCGACTTTTCAACTGGCAGTGAGGGATGACATTATCAGAAAAAATCCTTCGGATGGTGTCATGGCAGAGTTAAAGAAAAATTTGGGTATGAAAACCGGTGTGAGACATGCACTGACAATTCCACAGCAGAGAGCATTTATTGAATATATTGCCACGCATCCGATTTATTATCACTGGTGGCCAATCTTTACCGTTTTTCTTGGAACTGGCTGTCGTATCGGTGAAGTGTTGGGATTGAGATGGGAAGACATCAATTATGAGAAGCGGATTATCTGCGTTAATCATAATCTGACGTATTATCCGGTAGGTGAGGTGAGGATCGTGCCTCAGAAAATCACATTTCAACACCGAAAACAGAAGCTGGGATGCGGACGATTCCTATGCTGGATGCGGTAAAAGATGCTTTTGAAATGATCTGGGAAGAACAGAAAGAGAAAGGCTGGACGGATGCAGAGATTGATGGAATGACAGGATTTATTTTCTGTAACCGTTATGGAAATATAATGAATGCACAGTCAGTCAATCGGGCAATCAAGAGGATATCTTCTTCCTACAATGCGACGGAAGAAGTAGAAGCAAGAAAAGAGCATCGAGAGCCAGTGCTGCTCCCCAACTTTTCGGCACACAATCTGAGACACACTTTTTGTACAAGACTTTGTGAAAGAGAAACCAATCTGAAGGTTATCCAGTCGATCATGGGGCATAAGGATATTCAGACTACTATGGATATCTATGCGGAAGCGACCGAGGAGAAAAAACAGGAAACATTTGAACATTTGGCTGCAACAATGGATGTATTTTAAGAAGGGCTTATGAAGACTTCCATCTGACAACAGAAATAACCAAATGACATCAAATTGACAACAAATATAATTTGACAATGGTTCATCATGAATAATGATGAAGAGAAGACAATTTAATAGAAACAGCCCAGCGAAGCGTTATGAAGAATAACGAAGAAATGCTAAAAAAATTCCCGACAATGAAGTCTATCGGTGGATCTGATGTTAAAAAAGATCAGGTTAAAGAAACAGCTACAACAGCTGCACCAGAAGTAGAAGAAGTGATTGATTTCTCTAAAGTACAGATTGAACCACTGTTTAAAGAAGAAGTCGATTTCGACACATTCAGCAAATCTGACTTCCGTGCAGTAAAAGTAAAAGAGTGTGTAGCAGTTCCGAAGAGCAAGAAGCTCCTTCAGTTCACACTGGATGATGGAACAGGCGAGGACCGTACAATCCTCAGCGGAATTCATGCATTCTACGAGCCGGAAGAACTTGTTGGAAAGACATTGATCGCAATTACAAACCTGCCGCCAAGAAAGATGATGGGAGTTGAATCTTGTGGAATGCTGCTCAGTGCAATCCACGAAGAAGAAGGAGAAGAGAAACTTCACCTTCTCATGGTTGATAATCATATCCCGGCTGGGGCAAAACTGTACTAAGAATGAAAAAGATCAAGATATAATGACCTGATTTTAATGTTGTGGAGAGTATTTTACAACAAATGTACAACAAACAGTCATATTTACTCGAGACAGAGTGAAGGTATATGAATTTATAGAATGTACTAAATTATATTGATACTATCAAGAACACTTTTTAAAAGTAAAATTTTAAGAGGTGTTCTTTTTTTATTATTTTTAAAACATATAAATATAAAAGAAAGAGGAAAAATGTATGAACAATGATAAATATTTTGATATTGAAAAGAGAACCGAGATAAGGAATACAACAAAAAAGTTAACAATACTTACATCAATAATACGGAATCTTATCTTACCCCATCGGAAGAAGGAAAATTACAGAATGATGGGATGGGAGAGGATGCGATGGAAACATATGCTTCTGTTGAGGAGACAATTAAACAAAATATCGAATATGAGGTCTTAATGAAAAATGATCGGAATGATCATGAATTAATACAGGGAATTTGCAAACTAATTGTTGAGACAATGTTGTATACTGGAAAGAGGATTGTTATTGCAAGTAATGAATATCCAGCAGAAGTAGTCAAACAGAGGTTTAGAAAGCTAAATTATATGCATATACAATATGTTGTGGAATGTCTGGGGAAAAATACAACGCAGATAAAAAATATAAAAAAATATCTGCTCGCAGCATTGTTTAACGCGCCTGTGACAATGCAAGGGTATTATCAAGCTGAAGTAAATCATGCAATGCCACAATATGCAAATAATACATGAGAAAAGGAGAATAAGCTATGCTGTTTCTAAAATGTTTGAAGAAGATTATTGTTTTTCCTGTAGTCGTAATGATCGGTTTCCTTTGGCTAATTACAAAAATTCTTGTGTCACTTTATGGAGTAGCACATGGAATGCTTGTACTTTTGATTCTTATTTTCTGCATTGCAGAAATAGTTATTTACAGAGATATATTGCAGGCATGTGTGTTAGGAATTGTTGCCATTTTTAGTTTCTTGGTTTTAAGTGCTGGAACATTCGTTGAAATAGTATTGGAAATGACAATCATAAAATTATGGAATATTTAAGGAGAAAGAACTGCCTTCCTTTTTTGGAAGGCAGTTTACAGGAAAAATGAAAGACAAAGAAGTATTGAACAGATTAGAAAAATTATTACAGAATATCGAGGAAGCGGAAAAGGAAAAAACTGCAGAAAAAGCATTAGAGGAATCCAAAATTTAGTTGGAACAGATTATCGGGAACAATATTTTGGGGAAAGACTGTGAAGAAAAATTCTCAAAATTTTTCTCTGCAGCAAAGCAGTATTATACCATGCAAGGATTTCAGATTAGTTTTTTAATTATCAAAGACTTAATGCTTAGTTCGGAAAAGTTATTAGACAAGATAAAAGTGTTAGATTGTCTCGACGGAAAATATGAAGAAGTTTTAAGTGGCCTATCGACACAATTTTATAAACAGATTGATGTCATAGAAGAAATGGTTAAGGAAGATCAGGAATATAAGAAAGCATCTCAGGAAGAGAGTGTGTGTATTCATAAAATGGATGAGCTTATAGAAAGTAAAGAAATGTGGGAGCAAATAGATGAAGCATTCTGTGCAATGGAGAAAACAAAATCACAATATGCAAGAATATGTTATTGCCGTGGATATTTAGATTCGCTTTCCATATAATTAGTTGAATGGCAAACCGTAAGAATATGTGGTGGTTCTTACGGTTTGTTTTTTTGAAAAAATTATACATAATCACCGGCAATCATTACAAATTCATTCATGTTGTGAACTATCCGACCATTGTTTAGAATTTTTGCTTCAAAAGGAACTCTTCCCAAGTCCATAATGTGCCTTAAATTGATTGTCAGATCTTTTTGAGAAGCAATTTGCAAGATCCATTTTGCACAATTGTCGCCACAGGAGGAGGCATTAAATACCCGATTATTCGTATCGAATGCCATAAGCATCAGTGTTTTTACACCACCGGATAAATTGACTGGTGGTATTGGACCAAGAACTGGACTATTTATTAAATGAGAGCTGACAACAACAGATTTGTCAACATCTTTAATCATTTCAATAGATAATGGGTCAGTAATCCATTCATCTTCGTATGTGTTATCAAAATAGGTAGGAGGATGGAAAATTACATTTTCCATGTTTCCTAAATAGATGTTGAGCATATAAAGTACCTCAGTTAATTTTGGGTTATAGAAAATTATATAATGATGGTATTCTTACGATTTCTATTTTATAGAATATAAAGCCTATTAATTGTGAAACCATCGATGGTTGTTTTTCAATTCAAATGAATCTCTGTAAAAATAAATGTTTTACCAAAATCACTTTTTTATAATAAATATGTTTATAAGCTATTTTTAAGAGTTACTTACATCAAGTATATAGAAATAGAATGAAATGTCAATAATTAATCCCAATTATTTTTATTCAGAATATTCTTCATACTAAATAAAGATTGTAATATATTGAAAAATACTGTATAGTTAATTGATGGTATATATTGGAACAGGTAAGTCTCATGGAAATGGAGGACAAATGTCTTTAATTAAAAAATTACCTACTATTTGTAATAGGCACTCTAGCAAAACAATTAATGAATTAATAACTATTTATAAGCAAGTAGAAGAATCTACGGATGAAAACAGCTATTTTTCTTTTGGAATTAATCTAAAGGAAGCATTGAAGCAAAAAGCAATTTGTCATTCATCAGAAGCACCAGAAATAGTTTTATTTCAATATAAAGTACATGCTAAAAGCTATATAGATAATAATTTGATAAGTTTTAATATTTCTGTTGTTACATTATTATTTACTATATTAGGGATGGTTACAAAGGTTATTAGTTTTTCCAAATTAGGAGCTTTATTACTTTTAATATATGCGGTATTGGCAAGTGTTTGGTTAATTTATCAGCATTGCAAAAGTCGAAAATTAAGAGAAATACTTCTTATTCTTGAAAATTAAGAAATTACTCAGTACATTCCGCAAAGTGAAGAAAGGAGTTAAAGTTTTAGAATAATATAAAATAGCTTAAAATAAAAGAGTGCCTGAAAATTCATTGTGAGTTTTCAGGCATTCTTTTACTATACGTTACTAAAGAGATCAAAGTATCATATTCAATATAGTCTGATTTGAGAAGTTTTATCAAAGGCACATTAATCAAAAATATTTTTATCTTTATCATTTTTAATAATCTTGTAAGCTTCTAAAATTCCTTGCTTTACTGCAGATTTAATAATAAATGCTAGTAACGGAATTATAAAAAGAATAATGATTAAAGTAATAAATAGTATCATCTTTAAATCCATAGAGAACTCCATTTCTAATAACAATAGTAAGTGTTTCAAATTTATTTTAGTATAACATACTATTAATGAATGTAAAGAAAAATATTTCTAAATATAATTGCTTGATATATACCAATGTTTTATTTCTGTTCAATAGTAATTAAGTATTAAGTTTAAATTAGTGTATGAAATCAAAATATTTTATTTTAAAGAGATATTAACATATTAAATGGTAATCAAATAAACAATCGGAATAATAGTCAAAATAGAAAATGCATTGAAAAAATATAAAAAGGACATTTAAAAGAGAATTTATGACATTTGAAAAAAAGCATTGATAAAAAATGGTAAGATATAGCACATAGAAATTATATGTGAAGGGAGGTAAAGGAGTATTGAATTTGAGGATTCTTTGTTGCTCAAGAGAGAACAGTTCCAAAAAAATCAATAATATAAAGTCATCGTGCTATTGGGGTGATGAAATTTAAAAAGAACATTTAGTGTTTTTAATTAACAGATATTCTCGTGACTTGAGATAGAAAATCTGAATATAATATATAGAAGTTCAGCATTTTATATAAGTTCTAATTTAATAAATATAGAATCGAAAGAGAATTCTGTGTTTACTAAAAAGATGATAAAAGGACATAGAGAATATTTAATGGAAATAAGAATCAATAATTCATACAATGTTAAAAAGAAACAAGAGATATTAAATACCTTGTGGGGGAGAAAGGATGAGAAATGAAAATTATTTATTAAGTATTGGAACGGAACAAAAATTTTTGGATGACATTAATGACAGTATGAAGAGTTAATTAACCGGTTACAGGATATTCAAGTAGAAAATTATGAGCAGATTTATTTTGGACTTCTGCAGGAAGAAGAGAAGATATTTCAATTGAGAAAGAAACTGGAAAAGGAAATTGAACCGGGAAATAAGCTGGAAATCGGAGGTGTCATTCTAACTAACCGGGAAGGATTTGTGATGTGCTATTTTGTAAATCCAGAAGTGTTGATTCCACTTTCCAGATTTATTAATTTAGCGAATGCAGATGCAATTATTCGTCCGGATACGAAAGATTATGAGATAGACAATCATGCAGGGAAGTGGAAGAGTGTTGATTATATAATTTTGGATGGGAAACAGTATTTTTGGATGGAGAATCAGAAATTTGGAAAGCAGGCAGCGGCAGTCGTTCTGGATCAATATGGAAAAGTGATTTTAGATCAATGTAAGAATGGGTTCAGTGAGCAGGTAAAAGAGGAACTCCGAGCTATTAACAATGGGAGAAAAACAGATCAAGTCCCACACAATAATTTAAAACAGAGAATGGAATTATGGCAAAAATATTTTGATAACGGAAATTACTTGCGAAGTGCAGAGATGACAGAAGAACAAAATTATAACATGATTGATGGGAGGATGAATAATTTACTACAGAAAAAAGAAAAAGGAAAGAGAAAACGATCTGTGCTAAGACGTCTATATAATAAAAAATGCGAGGTGGCAAAGAAATTGGGGAGGCCATTACCCAGAAGATATGAGATTTTGGAGAAGGAGAAAAAATTTTAATAGTAGATTTGGGATGCATTTTTCTAAGGAATATGGCAAAATAATTAAAAGAGCTAAGAAATCAATTGTTATGCAATAAGGAGAAAATAAGATGTCCAAATTTGTAAAAGATTATTGCTATCAAGAAATAAGAATAGAAGAAATCGAAGAGATAAATCAAATTATTGAAGACTATAATTCTTTTTATAATTTACCGAGGCAGGGAAGAGGCGATGCAGGGGACGAATATGCTTATAGACGAACTTTCTTTCGTGGACAGAGCAATTCTGAATGGAAGATCATACCAAGTATATTGAGAAAAAAAGATAGACAAGACGAATTAATAATTGATAAAGAAACCCCAATTTTTGAAGAACTTGCATATAAGCAACATTATAAAACTGGAACGGGATGTTTGGATTTTACCGTAGATATAAATATAGCTTTATTTTTTGCGTGTAATCAAAATTTTGAAAAGGATGCTGCTGTCTTTTTATGGGGATATTCTCCACATGAGCAAGACTGGACAACCACAAGTATTCAATCTGAATTGGGAATTATGCAAAAAAAAGAAAAAATGAGTGTTCAAGAATTTTCTGAGCAGATATGGAAGAAATATCCAGAGGTTCAGGAAAAATGTTCCTCTCTATTGGAACTTAATACATATATCGTTTCATTTTTAGAGCATGGGTTTATGGTTATTCCATCTCGACATCCTAAGAAATCAAACTTACGTATGGAAAGACAAAAAGGAAGTTTATACGTATGTGGGGTAGAATTTGAAACGCCGGTTTACGAAATGCAAACGAGCAGTCGGGCAGGAAAAAATATATTTTATCCCAATAAGATCATTGTACCAGATGAACTAAACGGTGGGAATTCATTAGTTAAAATTATTATCCCGGCAGATTTTAAATGTGAAATTTTAAAAATGCTTAAGAAGAAAAACATAACAGAAAAATATCTTTTACCAAATGAAGAGCGATAAAATAAAAAATGGTAAAGAAAGGGGCGAAGTGTGGCTCCTCTCTTTATTATTATTCTAGACTATTATTTCTTGTAACAAATCTTTGATTTTCATGTTTTAGCAAAGAGTTTGTGTTAGATAGCACAATTTTTAATTGATTTTCTAATTTCCATTGAGCATGTAATGTGGTGTTAATTTTCTTGAGATCAGATTTTAACTGATCCCGTTGACGATATAAGTATTGAAGCGAAGGGACAGATTCTGTTGAATAGATAGATTTCAAATATTTTCGTGCTTCTTCAAATCGGGAGATCTCCATTGAGTGGTCTTTATGAAAAGTAGCTTTGTTTTTTTCATAAAGCATTTTTGTGAAATAAGGTTTAGTTGCATAGTATTGTCCCAGATAGTGTATTTGTTCATTTAATTTTACAATTTCTTGATTTAGTGTATTCCGTTTTATTTGCGAATTATTAAAAGATGATAAGGCATTTGCATAATTCGTTTTTAGTTGTTCTATAGAATCATAATTATTCTCTTGCAAGAAAATTAATGTATTTGCCATTTGCTGCAGGTTAGTTAATTTTACTTTTTGAGTATAGGTTTTGTTTTGCTGAGCCTTTACACAATCCTGTAATTTTACAACCAATTGGAGATTAGAGGGATAAGTAAAAATAGCAAAAGGATTTTTTTTGTATTCAGGATTTGATAGCAATGTTGACTGTCTTCCAATTCTGGAAAGCAGTTCTTTTTTTGTGTAATCAGTTCCGAGAGAAGGATTAAGGATTGTATTCCTCACATAGACAGCATTGACCACATTGGTGCCAGGCACTATAAACTTCAGGGAGGAAGACTTGTGGGAGCCATAAACTGCCAGGCAGATATGGATTTTGAACAGATGATGGATACAAAGAAGCAGTTTGGAAAAATAGACAAGCGACAGGGGTATCATATCATTCTTTCTTTCAAAGAGGATGAGGTGGAACCAGACAGGGCTTTTGAGATAGCACAGAAGTTTGTAGCAGAATATCTTGGTGATGCCTATGAAGCGGTATTTGTGGTTCATGATAATACAGACCATGTTCATTCACACGTTGTATTTAACAGTGTAAGCTTTGTGGATGGGAAAAAGTATCGCTACGAGAAAGGTGACTGGGCAAAGTATATCCAGCCGATTACCAATAAGCTGTGTCAGGAGTATGGTCTTTCCATTATAGATGTGGAGGATGGCAGCAAAGAGAAACAGCACGAGAATTATAAGGATTGGAGCGAATATCGTGAAGGCAGCTTTGTGTGGGCAGATATGATAAAAAGAGATCTTGATGCCTGCATTTTACAGGCAAATGATTTCAGTGGATTTCTGGAGCTGCTGTCGGAAAAAGGATATGAGGTCAAGCAGGGAAAGTATCTGGCAGTCAGACCACAGGGGATGACAAGATTCAGAAGATGTAAGACTCTTGGCGAGAATTATTCACAGGAAGCTATTGTGGAGCGTATTGCTAAGGAAGATTTATTTTTTTACCAGTCACAGAATGAGGAAAAGCAGGCAGCGATAGTAAAGTGCTATGTCAAAAGATACCGCAGGGCGAAGATGTCAGGCTTGCAGAAAAGATATTATGCAAAGCTTTACCGGATTGGAAAGCTGAAAAAGAAGCCATACAGTCAGGTATGGAAGTATAAGGATGATATCCGAAAGATGCATAAGCTGCAGGAGCAGTATCTATTTCTGGTAAGGCATAAGATTGAGAGTGCGGAAGAACTTGTGTCGGTACTTGATAATCTGACGGATAAGAAGAAAGAAGCATCAAAGGAAAAGAGTAAGACCTATAAGTCTATATAGTTTGGATGAAATCACGGAGATATTCTGTAAATTAGGACTTCGTATTTGTAACAGCTTTGCTGATTTCAGTGGAAAGCCGAGTTCTGATAATGATATTCAATTGATGGTTTATTCCATACGGGAATAAATCTTCATCAAATCTTTATTTTTTTCTGTTAGGTTATATTTCAGTAAGAAATGAAATATAGAAGGAAGGATAGTAAAGATGGAAATGATGTTACAGACACAAAATCTATGTAAATATTTTAGAAAACAGAAAGCGGTAAATAATGTTTCACTTAATATCGAAAAGGGACAGATTTATGGACTGCTTGGACCGAATGGCGCTGGTAAATCTACCACATTGAAAATGCTGACCGGTATGATGAAACCAACTGCAGGAAAGATTTACTTTGATGGAAAACTTTTGGATAGGAAAGATTTATCAAAAATAGGAGCGTTAATTGAAAATCCGCCTATTTATGAAAATCTTTCCGCCAGAGAGAATTTGAAGGTAAGACAATTATTGCTTGGTACAGATGAAAACAGAATTGATGAGGTCTTGCAGATTGTATCACTTACAAACACCGGAAAGAAGAAAGCAGGACAGTTTTCTTTGGGGATGAAGCAAAGACTAGGCATTGCAATGGCATTGCTTGGAGAACCGGAACTTTTGATATTGGATGAACCTACGAATGGATTAGATCCAATAGGCATCGAGGAATTACGAGAGCTGATCCGGTCTTTTCCGGAACAGGGAATCACTGTAATTCTCTCCAGTCATATTCTCTCAGAGGTACAGTTACTTGCAGATAAAGTCGGGATTATTTCAGGTGGAATCTTAGGATACGAAGGAGCATTAAAGCAGGGAGATAATCTTGAAGATTTGTTTATGAATGTGGTAAGAAAAAACCAGAAAGCAGGTGAAATCCATGGTTAATATTATAAAAGCAGAACATCAAAAAGCCAAAAGAACCATGCGAAAAAAGTTTATCTGGGGATTTCCTCTTCTTACATTTGCCATGGCATTTATATTTACTCTTGTGATGACAAATGCTTATGCAGAAAGTGTTTGGAACTGGTGGTATACACTTTTGCTGCCGGGGATGATTGCTCTATTTTGTTATCTTTCTGTGGCGCAGGAGAAAAAGATAAAATACTATCATTTAATGACTATTCCCACAGACAGAAGAAAATTGTTGCTGGGGAAAATTATTTATATTGGGTACATGATTTTGTTTTCTAATGTGATTGTGTTTGCAGGAGCAACGCTTGGAGGCTTTCTTCTAACGACACATGTTCCAGTTGGAGGAGCGTTGATTGCAGTATTGTTTCTGACGGTTTCTGAGTTATGGGAGATTCCGGTAGCTTTATTTTTAAGTGAACGATTTGGAATGATTGTAAACCTGTTCGTCTGCCTATTTATTACCGTCAGCGGTGTGGTAATATCACAAACCAGAATCTGGTATGTACTTGTTTCTGCAATCCCTATGCGAATGATGTGCCCGTTGCTTCATGTTTTACCAAATGGACTTGCCGCAGAAGCAGGGAATCCTCTTTTGGATACGGGAGTCATTGTTCCGGGAATGTGTCTCTCAATCATCTGGTTTGTTTTTGTAACGGTTCTGTTTTTGAAATGGTTTGAGAGAAGAGAGGTGAAATAAGATGATTGGAAGATCTCTTAATGCAGACTTGCGAAAGATGAAAGGAACATCTGTGATTCTGGCACACTTACTGATTCCGATTATAACCAGCGTTATATTTTTAATATATTACTTTTTTTCACCATGGAATGAAAATATGAAAGTGATTGCATTTTATCAGGCAATAGGAGCAGGACTTCCGGTACTTATTGGAATTTTTACAGCAAGTGTGATGGAACAAGAACAAAATGCAGGTAATTTTCAAAACCTGTTGTCTTTACCAGATAAACTTACAGCATTTTTATCGAAACTGTTGATGCTACTGGTTTTGTGTCTGTGCTCTATCCTATTGACAGCAATCATATTCGGAATTGGATTTGGAAGAATCGCATCAAGCGATATCGAAATCATGAAAGGATGTATATTTGCAGCATTGCTGCTGTGGGGAAGCAGTGTTCCACTTTATCTGTGGCAGCTGATTCTGGCTTTTCAGTTTGGAAAAGGGGTATCCATTGGAGCAGGGATTATATCAGGACTAATTAGTGCATTGATGCTTACCGGACTTGGAGATTATGTGTGGAAATATGTATTTGTCTGCTGGACAGGTAGAGTACCATATACTTATCTGCAATCTGTATTGGGAGAAACTAGTGTAGGTGAATGGTTGTCATTCATACCAGGTTGTTTAATATTTACAGGGATTAGTATGGTATACTATTTTTGGTGGGTAAACCACTGGGAAGGAAACAGAATATCGGAATAGAATCGAGGGAAACTATGGCAAAAATACTGGCAGTTGATGATGAACCGGCAATTTTGGAAATGATAGAAAGCATTTTGAATAAGGATGGACATCTGGTTACCAAAGTAAGTAATCCACTAAAAATTAATATGGAAGAATTACATCGTTATGACCTGATTTTACTGGACATTATGATGCCTGGAATTGATGGCTTCGAATTATGCAAAAGAATTAGGATACTTGTGGATTGTCCGATTTTGTTTCTTACGGCAAAAACGGAGGAAAACAGTCTGGTAAACGGACTTTCTTTAGGAGCAGATGATTATATTTCAAAGCCATTTGGAGTGATGGAACTTCGGGCAAGGATCAATGCACATCTTAGAAGAGAGCACAGGGAACATTCTGTCCGGATGGTTTTGGGGAGGGTCTGTATTCAAATATCTCAAAAGAAACTATTGGTTGATGATAAGGAACTTCCTCTTACGAAAGCGGAGTACGAAATCTGTGAATTTCTGGCTAAAAACAGAGGACAGGTTTTCTCGAAGGAACAGATATTGGAAGCGGTCTTTGGCTTTGACAATGAGAGTAATGACAGTACTATAATCACGCATATCAAAAATATAAGAGCAAAATTTGCGGATTATGATTATACACCGATAAAAACAGTCTGGGGGATTGGATATAAATGGGAAGAGTAAAGAGAAGCAATGCACTCAGCAGGATTTTTATGAGATATGTACTGGTCATGCTTGGATCATTAGTTGGTTTGGTGATTGTTGCTTATCTGCTGCTGTACCTTTTGATTAGTGTGGGCTGTATTTATCCGGCAAATTATGCAGAGCAAAAGATTAATGAAGCATATGATACGATTCTACGTGCAGATAAAGTGACTGCTGAGATGATTCCCGCACTTTGTGATTATGTAATCTTTTCAGAGAATGGAGAGAAAATAGGTGGAGATCTGCCAGAACAATACGAACAGATAGCATGGAATGTTGCAAAGTACGGAAACGCATCCGGGAAATATTTTTATAAAGTAATTGTAAGGGAAAATGAATATGTTGTATTGCAATATCGCCTGACACCTCAATATCATTCAGCTTTTTTGAGGGAGCATTTTATAGGACCACAGAATGTGATGATTATTATGTCTGTGATTGGAGCGGTAGCGATTATCATCATTCCGTCCATACGTTTTGGAAAAAGAATCAAAAAGCAGATGCAGCCTGTATTAGACGCAATCGGACAAATAAAGGATCAAAATCTGGAATATGAGACATCCTGTTCCGGTATCAAAGAGTTTGATGACTGTTTATCGGCAATCGATGATATGCGAGATGCATTGCGAGAATCTTTAGAAAAGCAGTGGAAAACAGAGCAGGAAAAGAAACAGCAGATGTCTGCTTTGGCGCATGATATTAAAACACCTCTTACGATTGTACGGGGAAATGCAGAACTACTTTCAGAGACTGAACTGACCACAGAACAGAAGAAAAATATCACTTATGTTTTGAACGGCACAACACAGATACAAAGTTATGTAAAACAGTTGATAGATGTCACAAAATCATGGAATTGCAGTGATGTTACCTATACAACGGTGAGGTTAGAAGATTTTTTCGCAGATATAAAGGAACAGGCACTCGGACTGGTAGAAATCTATCACCAGAAGATAGATTGGAAGGCGGAACAAAGTGATAAAAAGGTAACGATTGCTTATGATCCAATGTTCCGGGCCGTAATGAATGTGATTCAGAATGCAGTGGAGCATACAAAAGAAAATGGAATCATTTATATTGACGCAAAGGAGCAGGATGACCGGCTGACATTCATTGTGGAGGATAGCGGATCAGGATTTACAAAAGAAGCATTATTGCATGGCACAGAGCAGTTTTTTATGGATGACACAAGTAGAAATGGCGAAGCCCATTATGGGATGGGACTATTTTTTGCAAAAACTGTGGCTGAAAAATATGGTGGAGGTATTAAACTTTCAAATTCTGAAAATACAGGTGGGGCGAGGGTAGAAATATTTTTCCTGAGTAGTCAAGAAACAAGCTAAATAGACCACAATTAAGCTATGTAAAAGAAATTTTACATGCTTTTATCTAATATGTAAAAGCCTTTTGATAGACATTACTACTACTCTAAGCACAAGGAGGTTGAGGTTTGGCTATGAATAACAGTTTAGCAGAAGTACATTTCCTGAAACCCCACCCTGTATATGAACACTGGTATCCGGTCTTTGCAGTAATGATAGGAACTACACTGAACATCTATGCTGATGTTACAAAAGAAATGAAAGCGGAAGAGTTCAAAGGATTGGATAGCTACTTCAAAGTATAATATTGGACTTCACATACAGAAAGAGAACATACAGAGTGTTGTGTGTTCTTTTTTTCGTGTGCGCCTTGCGGCGCACGTTTCTAATGGGTGAAAGTCCCTAATCCACCCTAGTAGTGGGAAGGATATAGCCAAGACCAAGGGTGTCCTATTCATAGAGTTGCTATGATTAACGTGAGGGGAATCTGAAGGAAGGTGGAGGCAAATCTCTGGTCTGACGAACAGAAATCACATCAGGCTACAGTTAAGGATAAGGTTGCACGACAAACTAAAGTCCAATAACTACTCGGAATTAACAGTAGTAAATGTGGCAGATATATGGAGAGAAAGAAACGTGTGGTACCAAGGGAGGTCTCGTCAGCGGATGGAAACAGAGTATGAAATCCGTCAGTAACAACGAATGGCGAGAAGTCAGCAGAAGCCATAGTAAACCAGTGGTTGCAAACACTGGCGAAGGGCTGAACTTTAGGAGACACAAGCAATGAATGTAACTGAAAGTAGATTTAAGAACAGACAACTTCATATGGAAGACTATCTGCAAATGGTATCTGCGGAACAGAAAGAGTATGCAGAAGTGTTCGACTACTCTAAGATTACTGAAAAGAGCGGTGTCATCACAGACTATTGGACGAACAATCTTTTGGATTTGATTTTGCGAAAAGGCAATCTAAACAATGCCTATAAACAAGTCAAGAAAAACAAAGGAAAAGGTGGAATCGATGGTATGCAGGTGGATGAACTTCTGCCCTTCCTTAGAGAAAACCAAGATTCCTTAATCCAAGAGATAAGGGAAGGAAAGTATAAGCCTAACCCAGTTCGAAGGGTAGAAATACCCAAGGAAACAAAAGGCGAATTTCGAAAGTTAGGAGTTCCTACTGTTGTTGATAGAGTTATTCAACAGGCAATAGCACAGGAATTATCGCCAATCTATGAGGAGCAATTCTCAGAAAATAGTTTCGGTTTCAGACCAAAGCGAGGAGCACACGATGCTCTCAGACAATGCCAAAAGAACGTAAATGATGGCTACGTATATGTGGTAGATATGGACTTGGAAAAGTTCTTCGACACAGTATGCCAGAATAAGCTGATAGAAGTATTGTCAAGAACCATCAAAGATGGCAGAGTTATATCCTTAATACACAAATATCTGAATGCGGGAGTAATCGCAAAAGGAATGTTTGAACGTACAGAGGTTGGAATGCCACAAGGCGGTCCGCTTAGCCCATTGCTTAGTAATGTAATGCTAAATGAGTTGGATAAGGAACTGGAGAATAGAGGACATAGATTTGTCCGATACGCAGACGATTGTATGATTTTCTGCAAGAGCAGAAAAAGCGCAGAAAGAACCTTGAAGAACATCATTCCATTTATTGAAAAGAAACTATTTCTTAAAGTAAATCGGAAGAAAACAGAGGTGGCTCATATCAGCACAGTCAAATACCTCGGATATAGCTTTTATAGACATAAAGGTAAATGCAGATTTAGAGTACACCCGAAGTCAGTAGCAAAGATGAAGAATAGAATCAGAGAACTTACTGACAGGAACAAAGGGATAAGCAATGAAGTGCGAGAAAAGAAGTATCAAGAGTATGTGCGAGGATGGGTAGAATATTTTAGACTTGCAGACATGAAGAAACTTCTCCAGAAAACGGACGAATGGGCAAGACGCAGAATCAGAGCGGTCTATTGGAAACAGTGGAAGAAAATCAAAACAAAGTGCCGAATGCTGAAAGCACTAGGATTAGAGGATTGGAAAGCCAAGGAATTAGCCAACAGTAGAAAAGGCTATTGGAGAATGGCGAAAGTCTTGAACCAAATCTTTTCGAATAAAATAATAGCCAAGTTAGGATATACATCCATGCTTGACTATTATCTAGTAGTCTACGAAAACTAAAGAACCGCCGTGTACCGAACGGTACGCACGGTGGTGTGAGAGGTCGGCTAATCAACTAATGGTTAGCCTCCTACTCGATTGGATAAAAAGAGAAATGCTTGAATGGGATATCTTTATGTATCTTTAAACGCCCAAATTAGAAATATTACTCTTCTTCACTCTTCTTCAACTTCGAATAATAACTATCCGCAGTATAAAGCGCCGCCACCGGATTATGCCCCAATACACGGTCTTTCGTCACTGCTGTCGTAGTCAGTGCCTCGGAATATTTGTAAAATAGACTGTCATGCCCCACACAAAGTCCGACCACAACATTCAGGTCCGTCTTCGCCTTGTTCAGAAGCTTTGCCTGCAGGATCGGATTACACATATTCACACCGACACCTTCGCAGCATTCCGGGATGCCGACCGATGTCTTCTTCTGTGTTCCGGCTTTACAGCCGACACCATACACCTCAAAGCCATGTCTGCGCAGGATGTCTGCCAGGATACGGCTTTCTTTCAACAATCCGACACAGGTTGCGATCCCGATCTTTTTCGCATTAATCTTCTTTGCAAAATCCATGATTTCTTCGACACGGGTATGTTTGCAGTAATTCTCATACTCTACTTCAGCTGCAGCGATTGTTACTTTGCGGTTCTCGTCTTCATTGTAGCATTCCATAGCTTCATTTAGAACTTCTTCATCCATGTGTGTTGTCAGACAGAAATCCGGATAGGTTTTATCCATTTTGTTGCAGTTTTTTACTGCGCAGTCGATACAGGACATGTCTTCTTTTTTCATTTTTTCATTCTCCTTTTGTATACCTTGGTATCTACAGAGGCCTTCCACTGGCAGATTCTCTAGATTAAGCTTTACTTTGTAAAATATCCGCTATTTACTTCATAATAACAAATACTTATACTACAGACAATGGCTTTCCGTTTTTATTTTCTTATTTTTTGTAGTTCTTTTCTATGAGAAACGTTCCCCGATTCAGGGTTGATTTGTCATGAATTGTCGATTCTGATTTTTGAAAAATTATTGAAAATTATCTTTTTCAATACCTCAGCCGAATACCAGCTACATGGAAGCCAATAAACCATGCAACAGCGGTTCTTTTATTCGCCAGTATATGCAATTTCTATCTCATAGCCGCCGTTCTCATAGTAGGCGTGGGAAAAATAGTATCTTATTGTTATTTCTGAAATATAAAATTTGAATCATAAAACTTCGTTCCCTCTCAAATCCATTTTTACCAAACCAACTACTAACAATCCAATAAAAATTGCCGTGTCCATAAATAACAGTACAACAACACCTTTTACCACTCCGAAAGTAAAAAGTATGGAGAAGATTTCCACTGACAACACAATAAAACACATATAATTTGTCAAATACTCTGTTATAATTTCTCCATAATAATTGTTCATCTGCAATTTCGCATAGATAAAAGGTTTTAATAAATAACGGATTATGATACATATAACAGGACAAATAAAAATCCAGTTTTTATTAACTAGGGATGTTGCCACTCCTTTACTCCATTGTACTGGAATTTCTGTCGGCAACTTAGAATAAGACAAAGCCCCAATAATCAAGCATAGTGCGGTAATCATAGTCCAGGTAAGCATACTTCCCCATATATACAAAAAGCTGACGGAATCCAGTTTGAAAACAGTTCGATTATCTTTCCAATAGTCATGCAAATCTGTTACATATTGTTCTACCTGTAATTTTTCATAACTAATACTTTCTTCATCCAGCATTTTTTCACACATGAGTTTCACTTTATTCAAATCAGTAATCTGATTTTTTAATACTTCCTTTTGCTTCTCAAGCATTTCCTGCAATGTTACTTTTTCGGATATAATACTTCGTATATCTTCAATAGAAATTCCCAATGTACGTAGATATGCAATCTTCTTTATATTTTCCACATCATTTTCAGAATAATCTCTATAACCATTACTTTCATTTCTCGAAGGCTCAATAAGTTTTTCCTTTTCATAAAAACGGATATTAGAACGGGATAAACCTGTTCGCTCTTCTACGTCTTTTATAGTCATATTATGCCCTCCTTTCGAGCAACTCTATTTTACTTAATAATAAGCTATAAACAAGGTTTACAGTCAAGCATTTATCAAAAAACTAAAGATGTACCGTTTCACCAAATAGACGGGACGTACTTCATTTGATAAAAAACTAAAAAAAACAGAAATACAAATCGAAATTTGAAGCGGAGGTATGTATTATGAATATAGGATTTTGGTCGTATATAATTTTGGTAATACCATTTCTGATTATAGGTGTGTTATTTGCGATTTTTAAGGAAAAAGCAGCAAAATTTGTTTCAGGATTTAATTCATTTTCTAAAGAAGAACAGGCATTGTATGATAAAACACGTTCTTTTAGAAAAATTTAGTCGTTGACAGATAACATATCTTGCATTATAATACATTTAACAATTAGGTTAAATGTTAAATGAGGAGCGTGATGAATTCTTGGGTATACAAGATACATTAAAAGCACTGGCAGATCCAATACGACGTGAGATTTTAAACTTATTGAAGAATGGACGGCTTTCTGCTGGAGAGATATGTGAACATTTTTCAGTAACGGGAGCTTCTATATCCAGACATCTGGCAATATTGAAGGAGGCTGATTTAATCCGAAATAAAAGAGAGGGAAAATTTATTTATTATGAATTAAACACTTCCGTATTGGAAGATGTCATGTTGTGGATTATAGATTTGAAAGGAGTATCGGACGATGAAGGAAATGATAAAAAAATATAGAGGTTCATTAATTTGTTCTGTTCTGGTAATGCTCATCGGGGTTTTAGTAGGATTCACTAGTACACAGAGCATGTGGGCAAATGTGTTTTTTGTAGTGACGGATTGTGCGCTGGTGGCAATAATATTTTATGATAACCGGAACAGACAGCAGAGCCGCAAGATTATAGGAATGACGATGTGGATTATACCAATTATAACATTACTCTATAATGGTATTACAAGACTGGTCAATATGGGTGCAGATATGGAAAATCTGTTTATGACGGTAATTTACTATGGAACTGGACTGCTGTTTATGGTTATTGGAAATTATTTGCCAAAAGTGAAACAGAATAATACCATAGGAATAAGAGTTGTATGGTCTTTAATGGATGAAGAAAACTGGAATGCAACACATAGATTCAGCGGCAAATTATGGATGGCATCAGGTATTTTATGTATGCTTTGTGGACTTTTTGGGAAAAGCATGGCTGCATTGGTTGTGTATATTATAAGCATTATGGCAGCTGCAATCATTAGCATTCTCTACTCCTACCTTTTTTATAAGAAAAAGCTGGCAACAGGAGAAGGCTTAAAAATTCAGTATAATACAAAAAAAAGTGTGATATATCTGATCATCGCAATTTCCACTATTGTGTTTACTATATGGACTTTGTTTTGTGGAAGTATTCAGATTCGTTGTAATGATCGTGATTTTAACATTGAAGCAAAAGGATGGAATGATTATACAGGGAGTATTCGCAAATTGATAGCATTTCTTATGAAGAAAATGTATTGCAGAACGATAATGATTACAGAACTAATGGTTTTGGAAACCTGAAGTATGCTATGGGAAACTTCAAAAACGATATCTTCGGAGATTATATCCGCTACACTCATGCCTCCTGCCATTCATATGTTGTCATGAACATAGATGGAAAAATATTAGTTGTAAATGGGGAAAATGACGCAGAGACAAAGGAAATCTATCAGAGAATAAGTGAGAAGGTGTCAAAGGAAAGAAAATAGTTGTCGGAAACGCTGAGAAAAAATTATTCTCAGCGTTCAATGCTCCTCCATCCAAATTCGGATGGATTAATGCTTTGTTTGTGTGATCGATAAGCATGGATAGAAAAGCGATGTATTTAAGCTGCGCTCCTGAAAATATTTTGATTCTCTCTTTTACATTGTTCATAAAAATTAGTCCTTTTTTTCAATTTCTTTTTTTATCAAATTTCCTACACTTGAAAAGTGCGAACATAATAATCGTTTCATGCAGATGCTCCTTTATCAATTCCGATTGTTATTCACATGATATCATACTATTTCTACATCCACTTACTGGGTCATCTTTGTCTTTTAAAGATCCCTATAATGTTGTACTTGCTACTTGTTTGCTGAATATTTCTCAAATAAAGAAATATTATTCTGGCATCTTCCGGCTTCTGTATTTTTTGGGGGTGATTCCCTGGTATTCTTTGAACTTACGAATGAAATAGCTGATGTTGTCAAATCCACAGTTAATGGCAATATCAGAAACAGACAGTGAGCTGTCATCCAAAAGGATAGCAGCTTTTTTGATGCGGTATTCATTCAGGAAGGCGAACGGTGTTTTTCCCATCTCCTGATGGAAATATCTGCAGAAATAGGTCGGGCTCATGCAGGCAATGTCAGCAAGTTCTTTTAATGTAATTTCTTCGGCGTAATGTGACCGGATAAAATCAAGCACTTCCTTCAGCAGATTCATGGAGGAGAGCTGCTTTCCGGTAGTCTGGTTCTGTATAAGAATTTCTGTGCGGAAACAGAGTTCCAAAATCTGTAGAAGACAGATCTTAATTTTGAGAAGTGCACATTGTTCCGGGTAGTGGTAATTACAGATCAATTCAAGAAAAAGCTGTCGGAGACTTTCTTGTTCTTCCTGACTGAGAGCACTGGAGATGTTGTTTGGGAAGAGCAGTTTCTTCTGTGTGATTGGCTGGATGAAATTGTACTGACAGGCATCATACAAATCAAAATTAAGTAATTGAGGATCGAAAACGATTGCATGATGCAGGGAATGGTTGTGTGCGCTTAGTTCATGCAGTTCACCAGAGTTGATGAAATAGAATTCACCGGCTTTCATTTCATAAGGGGTTCCGGAAATGATTCCGTGCATAGTTCCTTCCTCAATATAGAGAAATTCCAGTTCCTCATGCCAGTGGGCAGTAACGGAATAGAAACCGTTCTTATCTTTATGAGAATAAATCTGTAAGGGGAACATAGGGGTTCCGTGAAAATTTGTCTCTTTTAAGGAACGTGACATGAGTGATCTCCTTTCTTATAGTGAAACAGTTCAGCCATGCAGCTCGAATTCGACACTGCGTGACGAATCCTCGCTTAGGGGCGTCTGCCCTATGTCTGCATAAGAACAGACTATTTTATATAAGCGAGCTTATAACGATAGTCTGTCCTTATACAGCCGCATGGCTGAACTGGTGCATAATATTGTGTTATTTTTTGATAAAATAATGAAAGTATCGTTTTATTTTTTGTATTATACTTGGTTCGAATAAAAAAAGCAAGAAGGGGACATAAGATGGAGAAGAAATGGTGGCAGAGCAGTGTCGTTTATCAGATATATCCTCGGAGTTTTGCGGACAGCAATGGGGATGGAATGGGGGATATTCCAGGAATTACAGGGAAAATTGAATATCTGAAAAAACTGGGAGTTAATGTACTCTGGATCTGTCCAATCTATCAGTCGCCGCAGGATGACAATGGATATGATATCTCTGATTACCGTACGGTTTACCCGGAGTTTGGAACAATGGAAGATATGAAGATATTGATACAAAAATGTCAAGATAATGATATCAAAATCATTATGGATCTGGTAGTGAACCATACATCAGATGAACATCCATGGTTCATAGAAGCAAAGAAAAGCCTGGATAATCCATATCGGGACTACTACATCTGGAGGAAAGGTGAAGATGGACAGCCACCGAATGATCTGATGTCAAATTTCGGTGGAAGTGCATGGGAGTATTCGCCGGAGACAGATGAGTATTATCTGCATTTTTACAGTAAGAAACAACCAGATCTGAACTGGGAGAATCCGAAGCTGCGGCAGAAAATTTATGACATGATGAACTGGTGGCTGGATCAGGGGATTGCAGGTTTCCGTATGGATGTGATTGATCTGATTGGAAAGATACCGGATCAGAAAATCAAAGAGAATGGGCCGATGCTTCATAAATACCTGCAAGAGATGAACGAAGCGACCTTTGGTCACAGGGACAGCATGACGGTTGGTGAGTGCTGGGGGGCGACCCCGGAGATCGGAAGATTATATACTGATCCGGCAAGAAAAGAACTTAGTATGATCTTCCAGTTTGAACAGATTCAGCTGGATAAGAAACCGGGCGGACAAAGATGGGATTTGAAACCACTTTATCTGCCGGATCTGAAGTGTGTTTTCAGCAAATGGCAGACAGAGTTAGAAGGTCATGGATGGAACAGTTTGTTTTGGAATAATCACGATCTCCCAAGAATCGTTTCCCGTTGGGGAAATGACGGAGACTATCGTGTCCTGTCTGCAAAAATGCTTGCGACACTGCTTCATGGAATGAAGGGGACACCGTATATCTATCAGGGGGAAGAGATTGGAATGACGAATGTTCCATTTCAGACGATTGATGAATTCCCTGATATTGAGACACAGAACATTTATCAAGAACGTCTGAAAGCGGGATTCACAGAGGAAGAGACCATGTATGCAATCCGGGCGAAGGCGAGGGATAATGCAAGGACACCGATGCAGTGGAATGCCGAAAAGAATGCAGGATTTACAGAAGGAATTCCATGGTACAGAGTCAATCCAAATTATAAGGAAATCAATGTAGAACAGGCATTAGCGGATCCAGAGTCCGTTTTCTATCATTATCAGAAATTGATTCAGCTTCGGAAAGAACATGAAGTTATGGTATACGGAACTTATCAACTGCTGTTCCCGGAGGATGAAGACCTTTATATCTATACAAGAACGCTGGAGGAGGAAAAATGGCTGATTGTCTGTAACTTTCATGAGAAGACAAGAAAGTTACAGTGTAAGAGAGCCGGGCAGGTCATGCTTAGTAATTATGCAGATACGCCTGCCGCGGAAAAAATTACAGAACTCAGACCATATGAGGCGGTTATTTATCAGATGGAATCCTGGGATGCGAATCATGGAGAACGCGGACAAGATCATAGTTCTGATTTTGAAGCCGATATTGAGTTGGTGTAGTTCCGAAAGCTTTTCGAAAGACCTTACAAAAATAATTATCATTTGAAAATCCGACCATGGAGGCGATTTCGGCAATTGTGTGCTGGCGGCTCTGTAAAAGAAGCGCACAGGATTTCTGAAGACGCAGATTCGCCAGATATTTTCCGGGCGAGATTCCATAGAGATGGTTGAATTCTCTGCAAAGATGATACTTGGACAGCCCGACGGCATCAGCGACTTCGTCAAGGTTCAGATCCGTGTTGTAATAATTGGAATCCAGATAATTCTTGGCCAGTGTAACACGAGGTGAAGAAAGTGCCGGGTGTTCCAATGCATAATCTGCCAGATCTAAAAGAAAAGCGTAGGCCGCTTTGGAATTATCAAATACCGATGCTAACTGATTGGAAATCGCATCAGCATAGAGCTGTTTCATCTGTTCAGGTAAAGTACTGGATGCTTCCAGGTGGAAAGCAGGTCCACAGGATTGATGAATGTGGTAGAGAAGAGGGAGACACTCGGAGGAAAATTCTAGATAAAGAACATCCCAACATTCCGAATCATCGGGTAATGAGTATTGGCTGTCTCCGGGTACTTGAACAAGGAAGAGATCACCCGCCTGTTGAGGATAGGTATGGTCTGGTGTCTGGAAACTTCCTTTTCCCGAAATCGTGTACTGAAGTAATACATAAGAGTTTTTGCGGACTCGGTTATCCCAATGATAGTCATGGGAAGTGATGTGATGCATGCCGATTCCACGAAGTGTCTGGAGGGGAAGCGCAGAGGTTATATGAAAACCGACGGAATCAAAAGGCGGTTGGGCAGATGATTTTGTGTTTGTCATAAAAAGTACTCCTTTCAAAATAAATGAAGATTGCGGGGCACAACACGAAACAATCTGTAGAAATCTTAGTTTTGGGTTTTTATATCCGATATTATAATATAGCAATCAATAAAAAATAGCAAGAAATTACCATTCACTAATCTGCATTACCATTGAAAGTGAAAAGAGATGGAAGTTATAATGCATTTAGTCAAGCGATGAAATGAAGCAGAATGAGAGAGTGGAGGAATAGAATGCAGATCAGTTTTGAGGAAGAACAGCAGGTTTTTCATCTATACAACGATAAGATCAGTTATGTGATTCAAGTAGAAAAACAACGATATTTAAAGCATTGTTACTACGGGAAAAGAATAAAGAGATGGCACAGCGGCATCAAGGATTATTATTACGACCGTGGATTCTGTGCGAATCCGATAGCGGAAGACAGGACATTTTCTCTGGATACACAGTTGAGGGAATTTCCGGAGTCCGGACAGGGGGACTTCCGAAGTCCAGCTTACGAACTAGAAGATAGAAATGGAGATAAAAACGCAAGATTTTTCTATAACGGCTATCGCATTCTGAGTGGAAAGATCGCTCCGGATGGCCTGCCACATGTCTATACTGATGCGGACACCGAGGCAATGACACTGGAGATTACGCTTCAGGATAAGGTGAGAAATCAGAGAATTCTGTTATATTACACCATCTATGAAGATGCAGTGGTCACACGATTCGCAAAATGGATCAATGACGGAACAGAACCGATAGAAATCTGTCGATTCTTAAGCATGAACATGGATCTTCCAACACAGGAATATGATGTACTGACATTATCCGGTGCACATACAGAAGAGAAAAACGTGTATCGACGTCCATTGTGTGCGGATTCAGTCACGATTGAAAGCAGTCGTGGAACGAGCAGCCCACAGGCAACCCCATTTATCGGATTGTTAAGTCCCGGGACTACGGAAGAGCAAGGGGAAGTGCTTGGAGTAAACCTGATTTACAGTGGAAACTTCTATGGATGTGTTCAGTGTGGACAGTATGGAACAATCAGGGTACAGCTTGGAATTAATCCGTATCAGTTTGGATGGCAGCTTGCACCGGGAACAAGCTTTTGCACACCGGAGGCTGTACTGGTCTATAGTGTAAATGGACTTGCCGGAATGTCGAATATATTTCATCGGTTATACAGAACGCGCGTCTGCCGGGGATGGTACAGAGACCGGGAACGGCCAGTTCTATTGAATAGCTGGGAAGGTATGTATTTTGAGATCAATGAAGAGAAAATGCTGACGCTAGCGGAAGAAGCAGCGGAGCTTGGAATCGAACTTCTGGTGATGGATGATGGCTGGTTCAAGGGAAGAAATACAGATACGACTTCCTTGGGGGACTGGACGGAAGATAAGAAGAAATTTCCGGATGGACTGCAGAGTCTTGCCGAAAAGGTGAAACAGAAGGGGATTGATTTCGGAATCTGGTTTGAACCGGAGATGATTTCAAGGGAAAGTGACCTTTACAGGGAGCATCCAGACTGGGTGATCCGAAGTCCGCTTTACGAACCAATACTCAGCCGACATCAGCTGGTACTGGATCTGTCGAATCCGGCAGTTTGCGAATATCTGATCGAAGCAGTCAGTAAGGTGTTGGTACCGGGAAATATCAGTTATGTGAAATGGGATATGAACCGGCATCTGACAGATCTTGGAAGTGCTTATCTTGACAGGAAAAATCAGAATGAACTTTCACACCGCTACGTGCTTGGACTTTATCAGGTAATGGAGACATTGACAGAACGTTTTCCACAGGTGTTGTTTGAAAGCTGTTCCAGTGGAGGTGGCAGATTCGATGCAGGAATGCTTTATTACATGCCACAGACATGGACCAGCGATAATACAGATGCGGTCTGCAGGCTGAAAATCCAGCATGGAACAAGCTTTCTGTTTCCTACAGTTACAATGGGAGCGCATGTGTCAGCATGTCCGAATCATCAGGTCGGACGGACCACACCGCTTGCTACAAGATTTGCCGTGGCGGCAGCAGGCAATCTTGGATATGAACTGGATTTGAAGAAGCTTTTAAAAGAAGAGAAGAAAGAAGTCAGAGAGCAGATTGCAGAATATAAAAGGAGACGAAGAACCGTACAGTTCGGAACTTATTACCGGCTGGCGGATTCATTTCAGGAGAATCAAAGTGCCTGGAATATTGTTTCAGAAGATGGAATGGAAGTCATCTTCACTCACGTGCAGATCCTTGCACGCTCAGCCTACAGGGTTCCGGTAATTCGCTTAAAAGGACTGGATCCGGATGCAGTTTACACAGATTGTGAGACCGGGCAGGAGTATGGCGGGGATGAACTGATGTATGCAGGAATCCGAATACCAAGAATCAGACAGGACTTTTCAAGTACAACGATGGTACTAAGAAAATCCTGATTGAGATAGAAAAGAAATGAAGTTACAGGAGGAGTTAGAATGAGTAAAGAGCAGAGTTACCAGAATGCAGCAAGTGAACTTCTGCGTCTGGTAGGCGGAAAAGAAAATGTAATCAGCGCGGCTCACTGCGCAACCAGATTACGTCTGGTATTAAAAGATGAGAGCAAAGCAGATGTAGATGGAATTCTCAAGACAGAGCTTGTAAAAGGACAGTTTTCCACAGGCGGTCAGTTCCAGATCATCATTGGAAGTGGTACAGTAGATGAAGTATACAAATATTTTATTCAGTATGCAGACATCAAAGAAAGTACAAAAAATGAAGTGAAAAAGGCTGCTGACCAGAAGATGAATCCGTTACAGAAACTGGTAAAGATGCTGGCGGATGTATTCGTACCGATTATTCCGGCACTGGTTGCCAGCGGTCTTCTGATGGGTCTGAACAATGTTCTGACAGCAGAAGGACTTTTTGTCTCAGGAAAGTCACTTGTTGAAGTATATCCGAATATTGCAGATCTTGCATCTATGATCAACACATTTGCAAGTGCAGCATATGCATTCCTGCCAATCCTTGTAGGGTTCTCAGCAACAAAGATGTTCGGTGGCAATCCTTATCTTGGAGCAGTTATGGGAATGATCATGGTATCCGGTGATCTTCTGAATGCATATTCTTATGGTACAGCCATTACAGAGGGAACGGTTCCGGTATGGCATATCGGAGCGCTGACAATTGAGAAGGTTGGATATCAGGGAACTGTACTTCCGGTACTTGCAGCGGCAGCAATCCTTGCATTTATCGAGAAGAAACTTCACAAAGTAGTTCCGGAATATCTGGACAACCTCCTGACACCGGCACTTTCCGTACTCGTAACAGCATTCCTTACATTTACAGTGGTAGGTGGAGTGATGCGTACAGCCGGAGACTGGATTACAAATGGTATTTTGTGGCTCCATGATACATTAGGTGTTGTCGGTGGATTTATTTTCGGATTTATCTATGCACCATTAACAATGACAGGAATGCACCACAGTCTTCTCCCGGTTGATATCCAGTTGATTGCAGCAGGCGGATCTTTCCTCTTTGCAATCGCAGCATGCAACAATGTGGCTCAGGGTGGAGCAACACTGGCAGCAATGTTCTGTGCAAAGGATAAGAAGATGAAGAGTATCGCAGTTTCTTCCGGTATCTCAGCACTGCTTGGTATTACAGAACCAGCAATGTTCGGAGTCAACTTGAAGATGAAATATCCATTCTATGCAGCAATGTTCGGTTCTGCTGTAGGATGTGCTTATGTGACACTGACAAATGTTCAGAATATCTCCCCGGGAGCAGCAGGAATCATCGGATTCGTATGCATCAAGTCCGGCGGAATGCTGAATTATATGATCGGAATTCTGATCTCACTTGTTGTTGGATTTGCAGTGACAATGGCATTGTCCAAGCATTCGAAATTTAAAGAAGTGTAAGCCATTCACCGTTTATTATTCAACCACTTGAACCGGGAGAACTTATCGCTCTTGATACAATTTTGGATGAGGAATAGTTTGGACTAAAAATAAATATCAGTACATATTTAAGGGTGTCGCTTTGCGGCACCTTTTATCATGCATGTATTATCACTTTTTAAAAAATTTTATTCTGTAGCCACTGCATTTTAGCCATATCAAAATCCGATAGTTGTATGAAGATTCCTCCATATATACAACAGCCGGACAGATAAAAAACAGGTTCCAATGTGAAAAATGAAATTTAGTATATTTTTTATGTGTTCTGGCATGGTATTATGGTACTTATAAAGAAACTATTATATTTGTTGGAGAGAGTGGTGAAAAGTTATGAAGCTATTGTTTAAACAAAGGTTGTTTTCATGGTTTGACAGCTACGATATCTATGATGAAGCAGGCAACACTGTTTATGTAGTAAAAGGCCAGTTGGCCTGGGGGCATAAACTTATAATTTATGATGCCTATGGAAATGAAGTAGGAATGGTTGTTGAGAAAGTTCTTACCTTCCTTCCTAAATTCGAAATTTATAAAAATGGCAGTTATATCGGATGTCTGAGCAAAGAATTCTCGTTCCTGACGCCGCATTATAATATTGATTACAATGGATGGCATATTGATGGAACCATTATGGAATGGGATTATAGTATTCTTGATCGAAGCGGTTATTCAATTGCACGGGTTAGTAAAGAACTGTTTCATATGACAGATACTTATATCATCGATGTACAGAATCCAGGAAATGCGTTGGATGTTCTGATGTTTGTATTGGCAATCGATGCAGAAAAATGTTCCAGGAATTAAATAGTGATCCAGATTTCAGTGTAGATAGTTGAGAGAAAGGTGTTGTGCATGGCAAAAATAGAAAGATATATAAATGAAGATTTTGATCAGTTACTTTCCAAAATTGAAGACGGAATAATAAATGGCAGTATGTCAGCAACGCTAGAAGATGCCAGTGACTTTCGAAGTGGAACTGCGCGTTGCAGCGTTCGTGTTTTTGAGCGTTACAGCTATGCTGGAGGAAACAGAGTGAGTCTTAATATTACACTTTTTCAAAATGACAAAGATCCAGTTCAACTTTCCGCAATTACAGCGGGAGGAAGCCAAGCTGTATTTTTCAAAATTAATACATGGGGGAAGAGGCATTTCTTGATAAGTTAATTGAGTTGTTGAATGTGTAACTTAATCTTAAAATCAGCATGAAATGTCCATATTGTGGTGAAGAAATGATAAGAGGATACCTAATGAGCTCACGAGACATTACTTTTGCAGTTGATAATCTGACAAAAGTTTTTCGTATTAAAAAATCGGACGATTTGGAACTGAGTAAAGGTTCAGGCGGAATCCCTCATTGTGAAGCTTATCGTTGTAGTAGTTGCAAAAAGATTTTGATTGATTATGCAAATAGATAATTCAAGTTTGTAGAATTCAAAATTTTATATGAAATGTGAGGATAGTGCATAGTATCGCAAGAGTGCTTATAGACGATAATTGATAGGAAGGGAAGATCTATGATTAAAGAAATTGAGAACAGAAGGAGTATAAGAAAATATAAAAGGCATGAGATCAGTAAGGAAATAATTGAAGATATAATTTACAGTGCGACTCTTGCTCCATCTGCCCCTTTTCCATTGAAAAAGTGTGGGAAATATCTAGGAAATCAAAATTAAAAACTAATACCAAAAAATGAATAATTTTAAAAAAGTGGGAATAGAATAATGACAGAAGGCACAGAGTGTGATAATATCAGTCTATGAAATATATTACCGAAAAATAAAAATTATTAAAAAAGTGGGAATAGGAGATCGTAGCATGCAGCTTATCGTAAGAAAAGAGTATTTAAACGAACTGATTGAATTGTATGGGACACCGGATATAAAAGTAATTACAGGCATCAGACGAAGCGGTAAATCGGTATTGCTGCAAGAGTTTGTCTCTTATCTGCAGTCATTAGAGGAACCGGTAAATATTGTTATGATAAACCTTCAGGAATTAGAGTTTGATCATTTATTGGAGTATTATGCATTGCATAAGTATGTCTTGGAACAGTACAAAGAGGGAATGACGAATGTTTTATTGATTGATGAGGTTCAGCTATGCCCGCAGTTTGAACTTGCAATTAATAGTATTTATGCAAAAGGAATTTATGATATTTATATTACCGGTTCAAACGCATTTTTGCTAAGCTCAGATTTAGCAACACTTTTTACCGGAAGAACGATGGAAATAAAAGTATATCCATTTTCTTTCGTGGAATATCTAACTTATTATGGAATTACAGACAGGTATGATGAAGCTTTTGATCAGTATGTCCGAATTGGTGGTATGCCTGGATCTTATGTATATAAGACTGAGGACAGACAGTATGATTACGTTAGGGATGTGTATTCAACCATTCTTATCAGAGATTTGGTTGAAAAGTATAAAATAAGAAATAAATCAGAGTTCACTAATATATCTGAATTCATGATGGATAACATCGGTAATTTACTTTCGCCTAATAATATCAGCAAAACTTTAAAAAATGACCAGGGTGAGATAACCAGAAAGACGGTGTCAAAATACATTGGGTATTTGGAAAATGCATTTCTGTTCTATGAGGTAAAACGCTATGATTTAAAAGGGAAAAAGTATTTGGCAAATAATAGTAAATATTATCTTTGCGATACATCATTTCGTTATGCAGTCAATGGTACACGAAACATGGACTTTGGAAGAGTTTACGAAAATATTGTTTATCTGGAGTTGCGTAGGAGAGGATATGAGGTATATGTGGGAAAACTTTATAAAAAGGAGGTAGATTTTGTAGCAAAGAAACGTGATGCTCAAATATATATTCAGGTAAGCGATAATATTTCAGATGAAAAAACATTTGAAAGAGAATATTCGCCTTTGCTTGCAATAAGAGATGCATATCCTAAGATGATAATTGCAAGAACACATCATGAAACTTATGATTATAAAGGAGTGCAAGTGGTTGATATCTGTAGATGGTTACGAGAATAGTACCAACTACTGAGTTCATAACTATACAAGGTGTCAGGCAGATCTGAATAAACAGGCGCAGGAACTGATTTATGCATAGCTGATAAAAAGTAAGACCTATTGTGGAGTCATTATCCACGATAGGTCTTTCATAGTTTTGGCACTTTTTTAAGACGGAATCAACACACATGCACAATATCCCGGAGCTGGTTGAAAACAGTAGATGGTCAGAGTCTTGTCGATTTCCGGACTATAATCATGCAGGATATGTTTATTGCCGTTTAACGCTACATCCGCATAAGTAACAAGCCATTTTTTATCCCCGTTTTCAAAGACTTCATAAAATGAACGATTCAACATTTCTGAAACGGGAACGCCCTCAACAACAGCCATTTCATCATTGCAGTAACGAAATACAAAGTCTACACCATGTCCATTCGCATCAAATACAAGCTCAATAATACAAAAAGCAAGTGGCATATCATTGAGAAAGCTACAGTTATCAAATAATTGAAGAGAGCTGTCTTCTGAAACATCCGAAAGGTCCTGCGTATTTAAACCAAGTTCCTTACGGATTTGTTTGTGCTGACTCAGATTACGTTTTCTTCCTTGAAAGACAGCACCATCAGTCATTGTATAAAGTCCTTCGTCAGATATATGAACAATTTGATTTTTTCGAAGAACAACGCCTTTTGAGATGTTTAGAAAATCTTCTTCCGGTAAGTAGAGCATAAGTTCTTTTATCGGGATTGTAGTCGTAATGCTTTCTCCCGAGGAAAGCGTAATGATTGTGTGAGGATTCTGTCTGGTAAGGTAAAAAATATCTGAACTTTTGATATTCTTTCGTTCGAAATATAGTGGAACATTATAACGCATATGAGACCTTCCTTTATTGTGATAATTTTATATTACTATAGTTGTTTTGAAAATACAATAGAAATAATTAAAATGCAATAATTAATGAAAATGAAATGCACTTTAATTGAGTTCCACAACAATTTATCTAAGAAACATCAAATAAAAGCGCAGATTTGAGCAAAAAAGATTGCTGATTAACCGTGTGAGTGGTATTATAAGTGGAAAATCACGGAGGACGTGGTTACAGCGGTGGAATCACCGGACAGGTTGCATTGGGTGAAGAGGATTTCAATCTTTCTGATTGTTACAATTATGGCAGTGTGCTTGCTGAAGAGTGGAAGGAGATCTATGGTGCAATTTCCGGATACTGTGCGGCGAAGAAAGATGGAATCAAGAATAATTATTATCTCGATACACTTCCGGTAAAAGGTTTCCTGGGAGAAGCTGAGATTGCGAATGATGAAGAACTGGCAAAGGCAAAGACAGCAGAACAGTTCAAGAGTGGTGAAGAGGCATATCTTTTAAATAACGAGGTGACAGACGGCTCTCAAGTATGGTATCAGAATATTGATAACGGAGAAACTCCGGATGCTTATCCGGTTCTGGATGATACACATGGCACAGTCTATCGTTGGGAAGATGGAACCTATTCGAATTATGAGAAAGAACCTGTAGAAGAAACTTACGAGATTCGTACATTTGAAGAATTTAAGAAAATTCCGGAAATTGTTAAGAAGAACAATCGTGCAAACTTCAAGCTGATGAACACAATTTTCGGAAACGGTAAAACAATGACAGAATCAATCGGTTCAGCAGACAATCCGTATAATGGTACATTTGACGGACAAGGATATTATGTCTACCGATTCGATATCAAATCATCCGATGGAAATGCAGCACTTTTTGATACGATCGGTGTAAAGGGAAGTGTAAAGAATTTCGGAGCTTTTTATCAAAACATTGAAGGAGAGAAAGCAGCAGGTCTTGCGATTGTCAATTATGGATTGATTGATGAGTGTATCAGTGGATCAAATCTCAGTGGTTCATTTACTGATAAAATTACGAAGGAGCCTAAAAATTTGACGGAGACAACTACATTTGTTAAGGGCACATCAATGGCAGGAGGCGTTGTAGTTGAGAATAAAGGTGTGATTCGAAATACTGCGAACTATGCAAAGGCAACAGCAAGTGCATCAGATGGAATTGCTGGAGGAATTGCAGTAGTAAACAGCGGAACGATTGAGAACTGTATGAGTATAGGTGCTCTGTCAACAAAGGAAAATGGAATTGCCGGAGGAATCGTTGGAAAGTTGGATAAAAATGGCTCCATTCAAATTGCATATAGTGCACAAACTGCGATAGAAGGTGGGACAACCGGAGCAGTATTTGGCGCAAAAGAAGAAACAGCAGGAGCTGTAAATAACACATATTACCAGGATACCTTATCAGGAAACGAAGAACAGGGAACAGCGAAAACAGCGGCTGAGATGAAGAGCAATGCTTTTAAAGAGGAATTAAATACTCTGGTAGCAGGCAATGAAGAATTGTGTAGTTGGACATGGAATTCAACAAAGAATCAGGGGTATCCAAGAATCTTATCTTCGCTTATTACGGAAGTTGAATTAGTGAACGCATCAAGAGGACTTACCGTAAAAGGTATGATGCATAAAGATACGAAACTTCAGTTGAACGAGCTTGACAAGAAGAATGACATTTATCAGGCATTTAAGAAATATGCACAGAAGACAGATAAGCAGGTTCTTTATTCAGCAGAATCGACGTTAGTATATGAAGATGGACAGCCGTCTGCATACGAAGGAAATCTGAATGTAAAACTGGATTTGTCAAAGTATCGAGGAAAAGGATATAAGGTTCTTGTTTATCGAAATAATCAGATCGAAGAGCTTGAAATTGATAAACAGATGATCGCCTCAAAAGATGTGGAAGAGATGGTTCCGTTTGCTGTACTGGCTGAAAAGAGTGAGCTCTCCAAAGCAGTTGATCATATTAAGGATACAGTAAAAACAGGAGATAACAGCAGTGTGATTCTTTTGCGTTGTATTGTTGTTGTGGCAGGTAGTGTAGCAGGTGGAGTTATTTACTGGAGAAAAAAGAAAGCAAGAAAATAAGATGAAAAAAAAGACAAAGATTATAATCGGAATTCTGATTGCGGCTGTGATAGCAGCCGCAGGAATTACCTGGTATGTTATGAACCAAAAGAATCAGAAAACCGGAAATTCGTCTGCAGAAGTAGTAGCCTGGGATGTGGATATCGAGGAGGAAGAACCTTCCGAGGAAAAAGGAATCCTGATTCCGGGATATACAAGTATGGTAATGAAGGCAAATACAAAGGAGCAGACAGTAAGCATTGGTAATCCGGCAGATAATGATTGCATTTTTGTAATTGTATTGAAACTGGAAGATGGAACGATACTGTTCGAATCACAAGAGCTGAAACCGGGAGAAGGTCTGGAGAATATTACGCTTGACCAGGAACTGGAAGCCGGAGAGTATCAGGCAGTTATAGAATATAAGTGTTATTCATTAGAAGATAAAAGTCCGTTAAACGGCGGAAGCGCAGAGTTTAAATTATATGTAAAAGAATAAAACGTGGAGGTAGAATGATGAAAAACAAATTAGTAGCAGGATTTATGGCAGCAACGATGATGGTATCTGTTATGTCAACAGGTGTTTTTGCAAAAGAGCTTAATCCGGATAGTGAGACTAACAAAGCGGGAGATACGCAAGTGACTGCAACAGTGGAGGAAAATGAAAATAAAGCAGCTTATGTTATAGAAATTCCGGATAAGGTTGATTTTGGAAAAATACAGCAGCCTGGGACAGAAGGAAATGCATATTCAACCAAAGATATCACAGTATCTTGTATACAAGCAGATAATCTGGCGGCAGGAAGTGGAATCGCTGTTTTAGTAAAAGATGCGACAGCAACTCAAAGTACTGATCCGTTTTGCCTGACACATAATACACATTCAGATTGTGTTCTGAATTATGAGATTATGAATAACAACGATGAGAGTATTCAAAATGGGACATGGTATGCAAATGGATTTTTATTTAATCTATTTACGGGAGCAGGTCAAGAAGCAACTGACAAATTAAGACTGAACCGTAATCAGTTATATAATAAAGATCTTTCTGTCTGGGGTGGACAGTACACCGGTACACTTAATTTCTATACAAAGATTGTAGATGTACATGCAAATTAAAAAAGAGTGGAGTAATACAAGAAAAAGCTTGTTAAAAATCTTTTTTATGTCGCTCGTTCTTGTATGTATTTGTACTTTATCAGTTCCAAGGAAATCTCTGGCTCAGGAGACAACAGATTCTGCAACTTATGCGGGAAGTACCAGCGTAAAAGCATAAGTGACAGGAAATTCCGAAAATGAGCAGGAGAACCATCCTGAAGATGAGGAACATTTACAAGACGAAAGCACAACAAATGCGAAAACAGGAGACGAGAGCAATGCAAGAATTTGGATTGCGATATTGATATTCTCAATGCTTGTATTTGGTTGTGAAATAAAATATAAAAAGGTAACAAGTAAATAAAAAATTGTGTTATCATAGAAAAAAAGAAATGTAAAAATGAAAGGGGCAGCAAAAATGAAGGAGAATAAAACAATTAAAATTATCACATTAATCACAGGAATCCTGACAGTGCTGTTAGGTTTTTATGCAGTAGTTCGACCTATGAGGACTTTTTTAGCAATCGGATGGATTCTTGGAATGCTTCTCTTCGTGAATGGTATTGAACTTGTGATACTTTCATTGTCAAAAGAGAAGAAAGATATCGGAGGATGTATTCTTGGAGTCCTGGAAGGACTTGGCGGTATCATTTTATTGTTCAGTGGCGTACAGAGATTTCTTACAGATATCATGGCAACTTATCTGGTTGGGGCCAGCGTCCTGGTTTATGGTATCTTCCAGATCGTAGCCGGAGTGAAGAAGTTTAAAGATTCTAAGGGAAAAGCAATTTTAGCAATTGTTTGTGGTGTGTTATCCATTATTGTAAGTATTATAGCCTTTACTCATCCGGTATTGACTATGTTCTCAGTTGGATATATGATCGCATTTGCTGTTTTAATGCAGGGAATCAATATGATCGTACTTGCTGTGAATTTTGGAAAAGAGAGTGAGTAAATCAAAGAAAAATAGTAAATGACTAAGAGAAGAGAACTCCAGTAAAATGAGAGTTCTCTTCTTTTTTTGTTATGGCAACAGAAATACAAATCGCAGGACAACAAGTAAAACTGAGTCCATCTGTATGAAAAATATGATTGACGCAATATATTGTCTGAATTTATAATAAAAAAGTATAAATCATACAAAAATATGGTTGAGAGGAAGGAAGAAACGGCGATGAAAAAGGAATATTTGGACAAGATTGCAGAACATGGACAGTTGATTGTTGTTTCGGGACCGTCTGGTGTGGGGAATAAGACGGTTTTGAGAGAGTATTTGCAGGATCATGAACAGGCGTGTGTCAGTGTATCTGTGACAACAAGAAGACAGAGAAAGCATGAAATAGACGGAAAAGACTATTGGTTTGTGTCTGTACCGGAATTTGAGCGAATGGTTCGTATGGGTGAGATGTTGGAATATACATACGTGAATGGTAATGCTTACGGAACAACGAAGAAAAGTGTAGAGGAAGCGCGTGCAAGAGGGAAAAATGTAATTCTGGACGTGGATACAATCGGAGCAATGAAGATTCGTGCACTTTGTCCGGATGCTACACTGATTTACATTTTGCCGCCATCTTGGGATGAATTAAAGAGCCGGCTGTCTAGCACTGGAATTTATAACAAAGAAGAAGTGAATGCTTTAATGGAAATAGCAGAAGAAGAGATTTCATGTGCCAATAGTTATGATTATATTTTGGTCAATGATACGATTTCAAATACTTTGAGTCGTTTTGCACAGATTATTCATAGTAATCGCTATAGCCGTAACTGTATGAAAGAATTTCTTGATAGTTACATAGACGGAGAAGTGAAGCCTCATGTTCAGTCATACAAAGAGGCGTTACTGTAAATTTTTTGATTATTGGAAATATTCTTTGAAAGATGGCACATATTTTGCGAAAGAAGATTCGGATGAAAAACAGAGGAGAGTCGTTTCGTCTACCTTGCTTTTAAAGAAAACTTACAGCGTATGCTCACGGACAGTGAGTTCATTGTAAAAGAACGTATATATAGGGAAAATAAAAGCTTTACATTATAAAAAGTATTATGATAAACTGAATATCAAACTGAAAATTTGCGGTGTAGGAGATTTCTTACACCGCATCTGTGTTTTAGAAAGTAGAGGGATGAATATGCCAATAGGAGTTATTATCAATGCCCTGTCGGTTGCAGCCGGCGGTGTGATCGGGGCATTATTTGGGCACAAGCTGCCTGCAAAAATTAATTCGGAACTTACCAAGATATTTGGTGTCTGCTCAATGGGAATGGGAGTTAGTTCCATTGGACTTATGAAAAATATGCCTGCTGTTATTTTTGCAGTGATAATTGGAACTGCCTTTGGACTGGCAGTCAATCTGGGCGGAATTATTAATGGCGGAGCGACCTGCATGGAGAAACCAGTGGGAAAACTCTTCCCCAATAAGAACAAATCCATGTCCAGAGAAGAGTATATGTCAATGCTTGTGACGATCATCGTATTGTTTTGTGCCAGTGGGACAGGGATTTATGGTTCACTGGATTCCGGAATGAGCGGTGATCATACAATTTTGATTTCGAAGTCGATTCTGGATTTCTTTACTGCGATGATTTTTGGAGGAACATTAGGTATGGTGGTTGCTGCAGTTGCAATTCCGCAGTGTGTGATCTTCCTTATTATATTCGCAGCAGCAAAATTTGTCTTCCCACTGACCACGCCGGATATGATTGCCGACTTCAAGGCATGTGGAGGCTTCCTGCTTCTTGCAACTGGTTTCCGGATCGCAAAGATTCACGATTTTCCAGTCGCAGACATGATCCCGGCCATGGTGCTTGTGATGCCGGTGAGCTGGTTCTGGGTAAATATGATCGTACCGATGCTGTAAAGTAGAAGAAATGTATCATTCTATATTTCAGCATGTTCCAATACATAATTCTTAAAATTCGTAACAACAGGTGCCTGATAAACATTCTTCAAAGTTGCCATGTAGAAGAGTCTCTCCCAGGACGGAGTTGCAATCTCTATGATTGAAACCGGTAAAGAGGAAAGAATCTTTCCAGAGATGAGATTGCATGACTTAAGCTTGGTTGAGTGATAGAAAGCCACCAGGAAAAGGTGATATCACAGGTATGATCAGAAGTTACATTGTAAAATGTGAAAAAGCCGGAGTTAATATCAAGATGAATACAAAAGTAACTGCACAGATGTTGAAAGAAGATACACCGGATGCAGTGATCCTTGCGACAGGAACAGTTAGTCTGGAAAATAGATTAGCTGCTTTTTTGTGTAAAAAGCAGCCTTAAACAAACGTAAGCACCGCCTCTTTAATTTTCTGATAATGTGATTCAGAAATCACTATTTTCCCATGCTCGGTTGCAATCAGTCCCTCCTCGTACAGACAGTCTAAATGTCTGTATAGCGTACGAAGGCTGATGTTAAGCAGCTGAGCCAATTCTTCTTTTGTTGTTTTGACGATGACAGGAAATTTCTGATTTTCACAACATCGAAATAGATGAAGCAATAACCTGTCTTTTGTATTATTTAAAAGCAAATATTCATTTTCATTCAAAATACGTTCAACTAATAAGGACAAATGCTTAAGGCTGAGCACTCCGAATTCAGGATCTCTTGAAAGTTGATCCAGATATGTTTGTATCGGAATGCGAATATAGGAACAATCAGAAGCACAGCGAATCGTTGCTGTGTGTCTGTTTAATGTAGGATGTACAGCTTCAAATAAGCCGTAGATTTCTATAGGTTTGCAGGCCACAGCAGTTAATAATTTTCCGGAAGGACTGTATTTTTCAGAATAACAGGCGCCCTTTAAAAGTATATAGATATATTTCGAAGGCATATCATTATAAATAAGACAATCATTCTTGGCGGCGTGCTCAATTTTTAGCCCTGCCTGATTAAGTAAATCTAAAAAAGTTTTAGATTCTAAGCTTTTTTCTAAAAATTCTTCTGCATATTCAACAATTTTTTTTAGATCTCCGGACATTTTTTGTTCATTTCTTCTAGAAACATGCCAAATGGCATTTTTTAAAATTTCATCCTAATGATATCATAAAGGCCATAAGAGGACAATAAATTTCAACCGTTGTTTCAGTATTAAATTATTTGGGAGGTATTGCCATGTTAAACATTACTAATTTAAAAGAAACTGTGGAATCGATCATAACAAATAGTGCACTTACGCATGAGCAGGCTATGATCGCGTTATCGGATGTGCCATTGTCTTATGTGGAATTTTTCGAAACTACAAATGAGTTTAGAGAATTGTGTGAGGCGGGATGTTTGTGCAGAATGGCAGAAGGAAATGTCACATATCAACCGAGATATATTCTTCCGGATTATGAAAAATTAATGAGAGAAGGATGCAAATTCTTACGTTTGGATCCACCTGAAAATTTATTCGAAGCGATTCAGACATTGGAAATCTTTTATCGTCATGTCCCATCAGTTACACATTATCCGGTTTACCTGGGATCTGTAGATAAATTGCTGGAACCATTCATGGATGATGAGAATGCATATAAGCTGATCAAAAGCTTCCTGATCTTTTTAGACCGCTCAATTCCGGATTCTTATTGCCACATGAACTTAGGACCTGAAGCAACAAGGGCAGGTGAGATGATCGTTGAGATTGAAACAGAATTGAAAAATGCAATTCCTTCAATCACACTGCTTTATGATCCGGATATAACACCGGATGATTTTGCAGAAAAATGTGTGATTTGTGCATTGAATTGTGCGAAGCCAAGTTTTGCAAATCACAAAATGTATCGCAAGCTGTATGATGGCGCTTATGGAATTGCAAGTTGCTACAACGCTTTACCGATAGCAGGTGGCTCCTTTACATTATCTCGTGTTGTTTTAAGTAGACTGGCAGAACGTGCAAAAGACAGCGAGCATTTCCTGGAAGAGTTATTGCCGCGCGCAGTAAAAGAACTGTGTGGATATATTGAAAATAAAATCGAATTTTTGGTAGAAAAGAGTCATTTCTTTAAATCAAATTTCTTAGTACAAGAGGGATTTGTTAAGGTTGAAAATTTCACCGGCATGTTTGGTGTTGTCGGTATGAATGAGTGCGTAAACACATTGATGGAAAAAGAGCATAAATCTGACCGTTATGGATATAGCGAAGATGCAGATCAGCTGGCAATCCGAATCCTGGAAAAACTTCAGGAATGTGTAAACTCTTTTGAGAGTAAATATTGTGATTGCACGGAACATCATTTTCCATTACATGCTCAGGTTGGAATAGACAGTGACTATGATATCAGTCCGGGAGCACGTATTGCGATTGGATCGGAGCTTCCGCTGCATCAGCATTTACATCACTGTGCAAAAGTACATCATTTCTTCCCATCAGGCGTGGGTGATATTTTCCCGTTTGATGAAACCGCAAAAAGAAATCCGGATGCTATTTTAGATTTGATTAAGGGCGGATTTAAAGAAGGAATGCAGTATTTTTCAACCTATTCGTCTGATTCAGATGTTATTAGAATCACAGGATATCTGGTGAAAAAGTCGGATATTGCTAAATTAGACAATGGTATTGCAGTTCCTCAGGCAAATGCAAAATGGGGATATTACGAAGTGAAAAACAGTAAGATCTATGAAAGAAAGGTGCGGAGCTTAAATGGCGATCGTTAATAAAATTATTCATAGCAGTGTTGTAGACGGACCGGGAAACAGAGCAGCTGTTTTTTTACAAAAATGTAATTTTAAGTGTTCTTACTGTCACAATCCGGAGACAATCGGGCAGTGTGTTCAATGTGGTGCATGTGTCGAGAAGTGTCCAGCCAAAGCACTTTCCCTGAAAGACGGAAAGATTGTATGGGATGAAGATAAATGTTGTGAATGTGATACTTGTATCCATGTATGTCCTCATATGTCTTCGCCACGAGTGAAAGATTATACAGCGGAACAGATTATGGAACAGATTGCACCGGATCTTCCATATATAAGAGGAATTACGGTGTCAGGCGGTGAGTGTACACTGCAAAGAGATTTCCTGGCTGAGTTATTTTTATTAGCGAAGCAGCAAGGATTATCAACATTAATTGATAGTAATGGCAGTTATGATTTTTCACAGGATGCAGAGCTTATGAATGTTTGTGATGGTGTGATGTTGGATGTTAAAGCATTTGATTGCGATGCACATAAGAAATTAACCGGTATGAGTAATGAGCAGGTTCTGAAAAATGCAGTTTACTTAGCTGAACATGGAAAGCTTGAGGAGATTCGTACAGTTATAGTACCGGATCAACTGCCGAATGAAGATACTGTTTTTCAAATCACAAAATTGCTGAAGCCGTATTTAGATAAAAAACAAATTCGATATAAAATAATCGCTTATCGTCAGTTTGGAGTTCGTTCTCCATATGATCAGATTTTCAGGACTCCATCATCCAATGAAATGATGAAATACAAAAAAATCGCGGAGGATAATGGATTTGAAAATATTATTTTGATATAGTAAAAGGAGGGAAAAGATGAAGATTTGTATTGATTGCGATCCGGGTGTAGATGATTCTTTAGCTATATTATTTGCGCTGGCAAGACCGGATGTAGAAGTTGTTGGCATTTCTACAAGTGTTGGAAACGTGACAGCAAAGCAAGGCGCTGACAATGCGTTGAGAATCTTAAAATTAGCAGGAATGGAGCATAAGATTCCGGTATGTGTCGGGGCTGAACAACCGTTGAATGGAGATGAGGTTGATTTCCCGGAATTTATTCATGGGAAAAATGGAATCGGTAATGTTGAATTACCACCATCCGATCAAAAACCTGTTGATATGGATGTATGTGATTTTCTGTATCAGATTGCTTCTGAAAATGAAGGCGAACTGGTGTTAGTCACATTAGGACGAATGACCAATATTGCAAAAACAATCAAACGTTATCCGGATTTCGCCGGAAAGATTAAAAAGGTTGTGTCCATGGGCGGAACGGTTTTAGCTACAGGTAATGTTTCGCCTGTTGTTGAAGCTAATATCGGAGGAGATCCTGAGGCAGCCGACATAGTCGTTCAAACACCATGGGATATGACAATGGTAGGATTGGATGTGACATTAAAGACAATCTTAAGAAAAGAAGACTTAGAATATGCAGAAAAATATTGCAGAGAAGAGTGTAAAGAGCAGATGCATTTCTTAAGAGAAGAGATGAAATGGTATATGCAGGGCGCAAGACAGCAGAATTGGATGAGAGAATGTTGTCCGCTTCATGATCCGCTGGCAATGATCGTAGCGGTAGATCCAAGTGTGGTAAAGACACACAGATGTGTTACCAGAATAGAATGTGAAGGTGCATATTGTAAAGGAATGGTCGTAACAGACTTAAGAGAATATCCAATTGATGGAGAATATGTAAATCATTGTATGGAAGTTGATTCCAAAAAAGTTTTAGACACTTTGTTCGCGGCGTTTTATTAAAAAGTATTAAGAAGAAAGAAAACGTATTCTACGAGGAGGAAATAAAATGAGAAAGATGAAAAAATGGTTGGCACTTATGGTAGCAGGTATGATGACAGTAGGTTTAATGGGATGTTCAGGGTCATCAGATGAAGGAAAGAAAAAATCTGGTTCAGATAAAGCAGACATGAAAGCTGCTGTGGTTTTTGGCTTAGGCGGCCTGGGAGATCAGTCTTATAATGACCTTGCATATGAAGGTATGGAACGTGCAAAGGAAGAACTCGGCGTAGACTATGACTATGCTGAGCCAAAAGAAGTAACAGATTTTGAGACAATTCTTCGTGCGATGAGTGATTCAAACGAATATGAAGTAATCATTGGTGTTGGCTTTGATTCTGTAGATGCGTTAGCATCAGTAGCACCGGATTATCCGGATCAGAAATATGCTTCCATTGATTCATCTTTAGTAGGGGATAATATTGTAAGTTATTCCTGTAAAGAACAGGAAGGATCGTTCCTTGTAGGAGCGTTGGCAGCATATATGAAACAGGATGCAGCTACATATGGATTAGAAGATAATCATAAATATGGATTTGTAGGTGCACTTGAGAATGATATTATCAACCATTTTGCAGCAGGATATCGTGCAGGAATCGAGTATGTTGATTCTGATGCAGATGTAGCAATCCAGTATGTAGGCGGAGATAATCCGTTTGGTGATACAACAACTGCAAAAGAAATTGCAACGACTCAGAAGGGGAAAGGTTATGACATCATTTTCCATGCAGCGGGCGGATCAGGTCTTGGTGTGTTTGCAGCAGCTCAGGAATCTGATTTCATTGCAATCGGTGCAAACTCAAATCAGAATATCATAGATCCGGATCATATCGTAGCAAGTATGTTAAAACGTGTTGATGTTGCAGCATATGATATTGTAAAAGCAGCACTTGAAGGAGATCTTCCGGTTGGAAGCGAAATGGTTTTAGGACTGGAAGATGAAGGAATTGGATATACATTAGATGGCAGCAATATTAAAGTTCCGGAAGATGTAGTAGAAAAATTAGAAGAGATAAAAGAGAAAATCATTGCTGGAGAAATTCAGGTTCCGGTAGAACTGTAGGAAATAAGAAAAGAAGATGTTTGAAGTTTAAGCATCTTCTTTTTCATAAAATATCGAGGTGGCAAATATGTATGCTGTGGAAATGAGAAAAATTACGAAGCGCTTTGGTAGTTTTACTGCAAACGATCAAATCGATTTCTTAGTAAAAAAAGGTGAAATACACTGCCTGTTAGGAGAAAACGGAGCAGGAAAAACAACATTGATGAATGTGCTGTTCGGTTTGTACAAAGCAGACGAAGGCGAATTAAAGATAAACGGTAAAGAGATTAAAAAACATTCTGCAAGAAATGCTTTTCAATGTGGATTAGGAATGGTTCATCAGCATTTCATGTTAGTGGATGCACTTACAGTATGGGAAAATGTTGTGATCGGAAATGAACCAGGAAAGTTCAGTATCAATAAAAAAGAAGCAATAAAAAAGGTTCAGGAGTTATCAGACAAATATCATTTCGATTTGAATGCAGAGGCTAAGGTTGCAGATTTGTCAATTGGTATGAAACAAAGAGTAGAGATTTTGAAAACTCTGTACCGCGGTGCAGAAATCCTGATTTTGGACGAACCGACAGCCGTATTAACTCCACAAGAAGTATTAGAGCTTTTGGATATTTTCAGAGATATCAGAAAACAGGGAAAGACGATTATCTTCATTACACATAAGCTGAATGAGACAAAAGCGGTATCGGATTCACTTACTGTATTAAGAGCCGGAAAATCGGTGTTCCAGGCAGCTACAAAGGATGTTACGGTAGAAATGCTTGCGAATGAGATGGTCGGACATGAAGTTTCTTTCCATTTGGAGCGTAAGAAACAGGATGCAGGTGAAACGATATTATCAATCGAGAATGTAAAGTTGCTTGAAAATGCGTCCAATACAGTTTCATTTGATGTTCATGCCGGGGAAATCCTTGGAATTGCAGGAGTTGAAGGGAATGGACAGATGCAGTTGGAAGAGATGATCATGGGACTGCAGAAGTGTAAAGAAGGAAAGATTTCCATCAAGGGAGAAGATATTACAGAATGTCCAACGAAAAAGCGTTTGGGACTTGGTATGAGTTATATTCCTTCTGAAAGACATCAGCGTGCAATCCTTCCAGGATTTTCAATCTTAGAAAATTATCTATTGGGAAATCAGAATGATCCGAAATATGTTCAGCATGGCTGGATTAATTTCAAGACATTATCTGAGACAACAAAAAAATTAATGGAAAAATATGATGTGCGTGCGGTGGATGAAAAGCAGAGTATAGGATCTTTGTCAGGTGGAAACCAGCAGAAGATGGTTTTGAGTCGAGAAGTAGAAAAAGATTCTGATTTCATTCTGGTCTGCCAGCCGGTCAGAGGTCTGGATATAGGAGCAATCAATTATATTCATGAAATCTTGTTGGAACTGAGGAATCAAGGAAAAGCTATTTTACTGATTTCAGCAGAACTTACAGACATTTTCCAATTATGTGATCGTATTGCGGTTATGTACAAAGGAGAGGTCATGGCACTTGGAAAAAATGAAGAATTTACAAATGAGTCAATAGGTCTGCTAATGGCTGGTCAAAGGGGCGTGGAATCATAATGGAAAAACAAACTGTAAAAAAACAAAAAGTATTTTTAAGTCTTGAACAATTATACTTATCAATATTTGCAATTATTTTATCCTTATTAATTACTGCATTGATCATGCTTGTATCAGGGGAAAATCCAATCAATGCATTTCAGGCACTGTTAGCAGGCGCTTTAGGATCTAAAACTGCGATTGCGACAACATTAGGCAAAACAGTACCGTTATTATTTGTTGGTATGGCATGTGCATTTTCTAACAAAGCAGGCTTATTTAATATCGGATGTGAAGGCCAGCTTTATATCGGAGCATTGACAGCAACAGCGACAGCGTTGGCAATGCAGGGGCTTCCTAGATTTCTTGTTATTCTTGTATCGTTTTTAACAGGAATGATGTCCGGAGCACTGGTTGGAGGATTCAATGGCCTTTTAAAGGCAAAGCTGAATATTAATGAAGTACTTGTGGCAATCATGCTGAACTATATTATGAAGTTTTTCGCAAGCTACTGTGTACATGGTCCGATGAAAGATCCGAAATCCAAAGTTATGCAATCACCTTCGATCGGTCAGGAATATATGCTTACGAAAATCCTGCCAAAATCTCAGCTGACTACAGCATTGATTCTGGGATTGATCCTGGCAGCACTGTTATATGTATTTATCAACAAAACAGGAGCAGGTTTTGCACTTCGTGCAGTTGGAGAAAATGGTTCTGCGGCACAGGCAGCAGGAATCAGTATGGTTAAGACAATTATTATTACGATGGCAGCCAGTGGAGCGATTGCAGCGCTGACAGGAGTTACGGAAGTATTCGGAAAAACAGGAAAGTTCGTAGACGGATTTTCTCCTGGATATGGATTCACAGGAATCGCGGTTGCTGTATTAGGTAATAACCATCCGGTTGGAGTTATCTTGAGTGCACTTTTATTTGGAATTTTAGAATCAGGTGCAATGACAATGAGTTATGTGGCCGGCGTTTCAACAAGTATGATCAAAGTGATGCAAGGTCTGGTTATTCTATTCGTAGCGACTCCGGAATTAGTTGCATTCATGAAGAGAAGGAGGGCGAAATAATGGAAAATTTAGCACATCTTTTTTCTATGGATATGGTCATGGTTACTTTGCGAATGGCCATTCCCTTAATTCTAGCTTCAATTGGAAGTGTAATCTGTGAAAGAAGTGGTATCATTAACCTCGGAATTGAAGGTATGATGCTGATGGGTGCAATTGGAGCCGTTATGGGGACTGCTTTTACATCAGTTCCTTGGCTTGGAGTTGCACTTGCGATTATTATGGGTGGATTATTCGGACTTTTACATGCGGTTTTATGTATCAAATATCATACAAACCAGGCGGTCAGCGGAGTTGGAATTAACATTTTTGCTTCTGGATTGACATTGGTATTATGTAAAGTGATTTGGAATAAAGAAGGTCTGAGTGAAGAAGTTGCTCAGATTCCGACGATTACAATCCCTGGATTGAGTAAGATCCCTGTTCTGGGTGCATTGTTCACTAATCAGTCGCCGTATTTGTATATTACACTTTTTATAGTTTTTATCTCATGGTATATCATGTTTAAAACAAAAGCAGGCTTGAGACTTCGTACGATAGGGGATCATCCGAAGGCGGCTGCAACAGCCGGAGTAAATGTTAAAAAATACAGATATGTTTCTGTTATTTTGTGTGGAATGTTGTGCGGTTTAGCCGGTTCTTATCTTTCAATTGTTCAGAGTAATCTGTTTGTAAAAGAAATGGTTGCAGGTAGGGGATATATTGCGCTGGCAGCAACGATCTTTGGAGGATGGAATCCTTTGGGATCATTCTTTGCAAGTCTTCTGTTTGCATTTTCACAGGCAATTAGAATTATAATGGAATTTGATATTCCGGAGCAATTCTTGCAGATGCTTCCATATGTATTAACAATGATTGTTTTAGTTCTTGCAGGTGGAAAATCAAAAGGACCGCAGGCATCCGGAGATATAAAAGATTGATGGAACGTTGAATGTACAGGAGGCACATAGTTATGAAAATTGCAGTTGTTGGAAGTATTAATATTGACCAGTCAGTTGAAACAGATAGAATTCCGCGAAAAGGTGAAACAATAGCAGGGCAATCATTGAAATACACTCCGGGAGGAAAAGGCGCTAATCAGGCTGTTGCGATGGGAAGGTTAGGAGCAGAAGTAGTATTTTTTGGCTGTGTCGGAGATGATGCGAATGGAAAAGCAATGCTTGAAAATTTGGAATCACAAGGAGTATCTACAACACATATCCAAACGATAGAAAATGTTCCTACAGGAATTGCTTTGATCACAGTTGGGGATGATGATAATACAATTATTATTGTCAGTGGTGCAAATCATTATGTGGATAAGCCGTATATTGATAAAATCAAACATTACCTGACAGAGTTTGACCTGGTTGTCTTACAAAATGAGATTCCGAAAGAAACGAATCTGTATGTGATAGATTTTTGTAACCAGAATCATATTCCTGTACTTTTTAACCCGGCACCAATCGAAGGGGTGGATATGGATATTATTGAAAAGGTTACTTATTTTACACCAAATGAGCATGAAGCAGAATTACTTTTTCAGACAAATGATTATGAGGAATTAGTAAAAAAATATCCGGAGAAACTTCTGATTACAATGGGTGAAAAGGGTGTACTTGTGCAGTTGAATGACGGAGAGACATTGACTGTTCCGGCAAGAAAGACAAAGGTTGTCGATACAACAGGAGCAGGAGATACATTAAACGGAGCATTTGCAATGCAGATCGCAGGCGGAGCATCCGTTAAGGATGCATTACAATTTGCAAATGTTGCCGCAAGTCTGTCTATTGAAAAGTTCGGAGCACAGGGCGGAATGCCTACTTATGAAGAAGTTGTTAATGTATTGATGAAATAAGATCCTGAAGCAACCTGAGTTAAGAAAATAGAAAAATGATTGTAGGAGAATTTTGTTATGGCATTAGATAAAGAATTAAAGACATTAGGAAAGAAGCAGTACCATATACATTTAAAACCCGGAGATATCGGAAAATATGTATTATTACCGGGAGATCCGGCACGTTCAGACCGTGTTGCAAAATATCTGGATAATGCTGAATTTGTTGCTGAAAACAGAGAACATCGTACATTTACAGGATATTATAAAGGGGTAAAAATTTCCGTAACTTCCACTGGTATGGGATGTCCTTCTGCTACAATCGCAGCAGAAGAACTGATGAATATTGGTGCAGAATGTTTGATCCGAATCGGAAGCAGTGCAGCGTTACAGGATGACATTAAAATCGGAGATTTGATGATTTCTACAGGTTCTATGAAAAATGAAGGGACAAGCCGCTTTTATGTACCGGATTGTTTCCCATCTGTACCGGATTTTGATTTAACTCGTGAGATTATTGATACTGCAAGAGAGATGCAGCCGCAGCTATCCGGAAAAGTGCATTATGGAATCAATGCTTCTGATGATGCTTTTTATGGTGAGACAGAGGAGTGGATTCAGAAATTATCCGGCTTAGGTTGCTTAAATGTAGAAATGGAAAGTTCTGCTCTTTATACAGTTTGTCACCGTAGAAAGAAACGTGCTGCTATGATCAGTGCAGTTTCTGGAAATCTGGTCACAGGTGATGTGATTTATGAAAATGTAAATGAGGGACTTGTAAAAGGTTGGGACGAAGAAATTAAGATTGTGTTAGAAGCAATTTATCGTTTCGAGCAAAAACTGCAGGCAGAAACTATTTAAAAGCCAATTCACTTTTAAAAGTTTTTAGCCTTTCAAATAGCTGCATTCTTTCGGGAATGCGGCTATTTGTTTTTTCGCTACTGGCAATCATTTGCAGATAGTAGCATTATTGTTAGATGTAGAGAAATTCGAAGATTGGAATGTTTGTGATGTTATGTCTTAACGACAATTGATCTGTTTGTATTAAGCTTTATGTGTATCCTCACAGGGCTTTTGAACCAGAACAGCTATTTGAACCGGATAGTAGAAGAACCACGCAATGGTCAGTGCTCATTGTACTTTGCAACCGACAGATGTAAAATCTATTTGTCCTCACTTTCGAGGACAGACGGATTTTTTCTTTTTTGTTATAATAAAATAAAAGAAAAGAACACATCGGATATGTCGCAAAAGGAAAGGAGGATGGTTTGATGCGGAAAATTGTGGTCGATATGCAGAATTTTCTGTTTGCTGATTCCATAGCGACCGCATTCAGAAATTCAGATTATGAGATTGATGTGATTCGTACGGAGTCTCCGAAGGATACGGTTGAATTGTGTCAGGTGTACAAACCATTTGTTCTTATAATGGAAGTGACAGGTTATATCCCGTGGAACCTCTGTGAGAGATTGAAGCTTCGTGATGAAGTAAAGAAAATGTGTCCCCACTGTAAAATTGCTCTCATTGTAGATTCCAATACGGAACGACAGGCAGCGATAGAGATTCGGGATGCAAAGAAGAATGGTTTTATTGATCAGTTTTTCTATGGATCTATGACAGCTGAATATCTGATGGATCAGATTTATGCGATGTAAAAAGGCAGCAGGAAACAAACCGTGATTTGTCTGTAGAATTTTAAAATGTAGACAGATCATAAGTTGAAAAAGGAGGAGTCAGTATGGGACTTATTAAAGCAGGTATGGGTGCACTTGGTGGAACATTAGCGGATCAATGGAAGGAGTTTTTCTATTGCGAATCTATGCCGAAAGAAGTGCTTGTTACAAAGGGTCAGAAGAGAACGACAGGTCGTTCTTCTAATACAAAAGGAAATGACAATATCATTTCTAACGGTTCTGGTATTGCCGTGGCTGATGGACAGTGTATGATCATTGTAGAACAGGGGAAGGTTGTAGAAGTTTGTGCAGAGCCTGGTGAATTTACATATGATACCTCAACAGAACCATCTATTTTTTCGGGCAATCTCGGTGAGAGCATTAAAGAGACATTTAAAACCGTAGGCAAGCGTTTTACTTATGGTGGAGATACAGGTAAGGATCAGAGAATTTATTACTTTAATACAAAGGAAATTCTGGAAAACCGTTTCGGTACAGCGAATCCGGTTCCGTTCCGTGTAGTAGACTCCAAGATCGGATTGGATATTGACGTATCAATCCGTTGTTCAGGTGTATATTCTTATAAGATTGTTGATCCACTGTTGTTCTATTCAAATGTATGTGGAAATGTAGAACAGGAGTATTCCCGTGAAGAACTTGACAGTACTCTTAAGACAGAATTTATCTCAGCCCTGCAGCCGGCATTTGGTCGTCTGTCAGAGATGGAACTTCGTCCAAACCAGATTGTAACACACAACACAGATCTTGAAAATGCCATGAACACTGCACTTTCAGAGAAGTGGGGCGCTCTTCGTGGACTGAAGGTTGTCAGTATTGCTCTTGGATCAGTTACTCTTCCGGACGAGGATGCAGAACTGATCAAACAGGCACAGCGTACAGCAATTATGCGTGATCCTACAATGGCAGCAGCTACACTTGTCGGTGCTCAGGCAGATGCGATGAAGACCGCAGCAGGCAACGAGGCAGGAGCTATGACAGGATTCATGGGCATGGGTATGGCAATGAACGCTGCAGGTGGTGGAATGAATGCACAGAATCTTTTCGCTATGGGACAGCAACAGCAGGCTCAGCAGGCAGCACAGCAGCAGGCAGTTCCGGCAGCAGGCGGATGGAAATGTGCATGTGGTACTACAGTAACAGGTAATTTCTGTCCGAACTGTGGAGCAAAGAAACCGGAACCGAAACCAGAACTGGGCGCATGGAAATGCTCTTGCGGAGCTACGGTGACAGGCAACTTCTGTCCGGAATGCGGTTCTAAGAGACCGGCAGAGGACGAAGGCTGGACGTGTTCCTGTGGCGCAGTAAACAAAGGCAAATTCTGTACGAACTGTGGAGCAAAGAAGCCGGCAGGAGCGCCGCTTTACCGTTGTGATAAGTGCGGATGGGAACCGGAAGATCCGAAGAATCCGCCGAGATTCTGTCCGGAGTGTGGAGATATCTTTGACGAGAACGACAGACAGTAACGGATGAATAGCAGTTAGAAAATAACTGCCGGAAGCACGGCACGGAAGAAAGGAGAATGAGTTATGGCAGGCTTGCAGGAATATAAATGTCCTTGCTGTGGCGGTGCGATCGCCTTTGACAGTAAGATTCAGAAGATGAAGTGTCCGTACTGTGATACTGAGTTCGAGATGGATGCACTCAAAGGTTATGATGCAGAGCTGCAGAATGAACAGACAGATGACATGGAGTGGGATACTTCCGCAGGCAGTGAATGGCAGGAAGGTGAAACAGATGGTTTACGCACGTATGTGTGTAAATCCTGTGGAGGCGAGATTGTCGGAGACGCCAACATGGCAGCAACATCCTGCCCATTCTGTGATAATCCGATCATAATGATGGGACAATTTGCGGGAGCATTAAAACCGGATCTGGTGATCCCGTTCAAATTAGATAAAAAGGCAGCAAAGGAAGGATTGAAGAAACATCTGACCGGAAAACGTCTTCTGCCAAAGATCTTCAAGGATCAGAATCATATTGATGAGATTAAAGGTATTTACGTTCCATTCTGGCTTTTTGATACAAATGTAGATGCCACAGTCCGCTACCGGGCAACAAAGGTACGAATGTGGAGTGACAGTGATTATGATTATACTGAGACAAGTCATTTTATGGTTCACCGGGGTGGAAGTATTGGTTTTGAGAATGTTCCGGTAGATGGATCCACAAAGATGGCAGATGATCTGATGGAATCTATCGAACCATTCAATATTTCAGGTGCGGTGGATTTCCAGACTGCTTATCTCGCAGGATATCTGGCAGATAAGTATGACGTAACTGCTGAACAAAGTATTGAACGTGCTAATAAACGTGTAAAACATTCTACAGAGGAAGCTTTTGCTGAGACAGTAAAAGGTTATGCTACAGTAACAACAGACAATAGCAGTGTACAATTTCATGGCGGAAAAGCAAAGTATGCACTGTATCCGGTATGGCTTCTGAATACGACATGGAACGGAAATAAATACACCTTTGCAATGAATGGACAGACAGGAAAGTTTGTCGGTGATCTGCCGGTAGATAAAGGTGCAGCAGCACGCTGGACGGTGATGCTGGCAGCTGTATTCTCAGTTGTAACGTATGGTGCTGCATGGCTTTTGCACCTGATCGGACTGTTTTAGGGAGGTGGGGAAATGAAGAAAAGAATTTTATCGTTTATGACGATCCTCATCCTCTGTCTAGGTCTTGCAGTTCCGGCTTTTGCGGAGGAAACAGAAGGATTTGCGAATGAATATCCTCGTGTCATCGACAATGCGGAGCTCCTGTCTGCAGATGAGAGGGAGCTGTTAACCAGTAAGTTAGATGAGATCAGTACGCGACAGAAGGTAGATGTGACGGTTGCCACAACCGATACACTGGATGGACTGACGGTATCTGATTATGCGGAACGATTCTACGAGTCTCATAATTATGGTTATGGACCGGACAAGGATGGAACAATACTTCTGATCAGCATGGAAGATCATGATTGGTATATGGCAACCTACGGATATGCTATTACAGCATTTACGGATGCAGGTATCCAGTACATAGGAGAAGAGATGACGGGTGATTTGTCTGATGGTGATTTTGCGGCAGCATTTGACACATTTGCTGACGAGTGTGATGATTTTATTACGCAGGCAAAAACCGGAGAACCTTATGATATCGATAATGAACCACAAAAACCAATGTCATGGATCTGGATTCCGATTTCATTAGTAGCTGGTATCGTCCTTTCATTGATTGTTGTTGGCACTATGAAATCAAAGCTGAAAACAGTACGTTTCCAGGCAGCAGCTAATAATTATGTGAAAGCTGGAAGTATGAATCTTACTGAGAGCAGAGACATATTCCTGTATAATACAATGACAAAAACAAAAAAAGAGAAAAATGATTCTTCCAGTGGTGGCGGCGGAAGCAGTACGCATACAACATCTTCCGGAAGCACTGCCGGAGGCGGTGGCGGAAAATTCTAGGAGAGATGTCTGGATACAGAATACCGGGGCGATTTAATAGTGAAAAAAGAGAAGCTGGTTCCCAAATGCTTGGGAATTGGCTTCTCTTTTTTAATGATGTAATTATCTTTTCACATCCACAAAATGTTTCCTGAACTCATCATAAGGACACGACCGTCCCCAGTAGAATCCCTGACAGTAATCCGGCCTGTTTTAATTCTTTCAGGAAGTTTTGTGCCTTTTCATTTTTTTCGAGCAGAATACTTTCTGTCAGTTCAATAGCAATTGCAGTGAGCGGAAGACCAGAAGTGTTCGTCTCGCTGATAAGGTCTGTAATAACATCTGATTTTGTAATCTGCACCTGGGATACATTAATATTAACTCTGAAATCAGGAATCTGCATCCGGATTTTCCGGCAGGCAGTTATTGCTTCTCTTATGAACCAACGTCCGGTTGGAATAATCAGTCCGCTTGTCTCTAAAAGAGGTATAAACTCAGCAGGCGAAATCTGTCCAAATTTTTTAGAAGCAAAGCGTATCAGCACCTCTGCTCCGGTCAGTTTGTCCTGGCGGATATCCATGATTGGCTGGAAGAATATTGAGAATCCACGGAAATCATGATTTACTGCTGAATGAAGCTCATTTGTGATCTCACGGATACGTAAGAAATTCTGGTACTCTTCTTCCTGGAATATATAACAGCAGTTTCTTCCATGCTGCTTAGCCACGGTCAGCGAAAAGTCAGTTCGCTTTATAATCTCTTCATAACCGGTCCGTGATAGATCCGGAAGCGGCAGAATACCGGCAGAAATAGTAAATACTGCAGCAAAGTTGTTTTCTTCAATAAACTGATTAATATGTTTGCATATGCAAGTTTCCGTTTTCGTTTTATGCGGTACAGCATGAGATCACTTCGTTTTGAAAAGACAGTGCCAAACAGGATGAACAGGATTAAAGAAATCCATAATTTTTCTTAAATTTCATAACTTTTTCCCTTTATAGAATATCACTTCCATCCGGGATCTTGGAAATAATCGTCCGATTAGTCCTGAACAGAAAGATAAGTGAGACAATCATTGACATGATCTCAGCAGTCAGGAAAGCCCACCATACTGCATGAAGCCCACCAAATTTTGCCAGTACATATGCAGCCGGAATCAGTACTACAAGCTGACGCATGATGGATACGATCATACTGAACACGGCCTTTCCAAGCGCCTGGAATACAGTACCGCAGATGATGCCGAACCATGCAAGTAAGTAATGGATACCGATGATACGAAGCGCAGGGACTCCAATCGTAAGCATATCAGCAGATGCGTTGAACATTCCAAGAAGGACCTGTGGAACTAATTCAAAGCAAAGGAATCCGAAGAGCATAATGCAAAATGCTGTTGCCATACTGAGTTTGATCGTCTTGACCATACGTTTTCTGTTCTGCGCACCGTAGTTGAATGCAATGATCGGAGTGATACCGTTATTCAAACCGAAGACAGGCATGAAGAAAAAGCTCTGCAGTTTGAAATACACTCCGAATACGGCAGTTGCAGTAGATGAAAATGTGATCAGGATACGGTTCATGGAGTATGTCATAACAGAACCAATCGACTGCATGATAATAGATGGAATACCGATTGCATAAATTGTTCTGATAATTTTTCCGTCCGGACGAAAACCACGGAACTGAAGCCTTACATCCGGGTTGAATTTATGATTACATGTAAATGAAACAAGTGCTCCGACACACTGTCCGATGACCGTAGCCACGGCAGCACCTGTAACCCCCATCTTCGGGAAACCAATCAGACCAAAGATCAGGATCGGGTCAAGGATGATATTCGTAATCGCACCACATAACTGGGAAGTTATACTGAAAATGGTTCTTCCTGTGGAAGTGAGCAGTCGTTCAAAGCAAATCTGTGCCAGCAGTCCCATAGAGAAGATCATAACAGTGCTCAGATAATCAATTCCCATTTCCATGATCTCAACGTCTGCATTTCCAATCTGGCTTGCATAGAATGGTTTTACAACTGTAAAGCCAAGGATAAGGAATACAATATAACTTATGATATAAAGAAAAGCTGCGTTAGATGCAATCTTATTTGCCTCGTCAGTTTTTTTTGCTCCGAGTGCTCTGGAAAGAAGTGCATTCATACCAACGCCGGTACCGGTTGCAACTGCAATGAGCAGCATCTGTAACGGGAAGGCAAGAGAAACTGCGGTAAGAGCATTTTCTGACAGTTTTGCTACAAAGATACTGTCTACAATATTATAAAGTGCCTGCACTAGCATGGAAACCATCATCGGTAAGGACATGTTGAACAAGAGTTTGCCAATCGGCATGGTTCCCATTTTGTTTTCTGCTGCAGGGGCAGAAGCTGTTTTTTTGTTCATATATTCTCCTGTTATTACTAAAAATTCATTTAAAGTGCCAATTATTAATAATAGCATTATATGGTGTACGTTTCAATAGTTGAAGACTTGAAAATGTCTTAAAGGTCAGTTTGGCATTCTTGAATTATTGTGTTAATAGGTAAAGTCAGTAGAAGTAATAGTAACAACTTGACGGTTTGCGTACTGTATGATATTTTCTAAGTAGTAAGTAGTAAGTAGTAAGTAAAAATAAAAATGGCGATCAGGAAATAAGAGGAAAGAGAGGAAGACAGGTATGAAAGATCTTACATTATCTCAGCAATATGCATTACTTGCGTTGGACGGACAGGAGAGTATTCATCCAAGCGTGGCAAAAAGTGCTGTATTGAGAGCTGTTTCGGCTGCGCGGGTGTTGGAGACAGAATTAGGAAAAGCAGATGCGGATTCATTTTCAGAATTTTCTGTAGAACTGCAGAAAGCGGTACAGATGGCAAAAACATTAAAGAAAAAAGAGGAGACTCAGATTGAGAAAGAAGTGGCTGCTGTTTTGGAAGCAGAAGAACTTCTAAAGGAAGTACCGGATATTTTGGGCTGTGATATGAATTATGATACATCAGGTGTTGAACTAAAGGCATACATTAGTGATGAGACAAGTTATATCAGAATAAAAGAAGGACTTCGCGCAGAGATTCTAGAGGATGGTCCAATTAGTTTGGAAGATGCGGTTCTCTTATGGCTTCTCCGTGAAAGTGGCTGTATCCATGATTTATTTTCTGTATCAGAGCAGAACCGTGTAGAAGAGCGTATGACAGAAGCTGCCGTTCAGGATGAGAAGTACCGTGCATTATGGGAAGCAGAATTTCATAATGTTTTTGAAGGATTTATGAATCGGTTTGTGAAGACTAAGAGCAAACTGCTTAAGAATCCATATTTAGAAGGTGTTAATCTTGTATTTCCTTACCTTGACAGAAGAAAATCCGTATTTATTGATACGGTTATTTTTGGAACTAACGTGGCGGACAGAAGAGCTGCGGCTGTAGAATATCTGAAGAAAAAAGGCTTTGCGGTAGAGGAGATCAGAGTAGGCAGTGAGACTTTACTAAAAATAGGCAATATATATTACCGTATCTTCCCAATGACGAAAATAGCATATAAAGTACCGATTCAGGGAGTCAACCTGGTACCGGCATACTGGCAGTAGGAAGAAAGTACCGAAATACTAATTATGTAGACAGTAGAAAAGGTGAGCAGATGTCAAGACAGAGAAGCAAGGAAGTAATAGAGCAGGCAGAATATGTGACAATCGGAGAGCTTGTGCGGCTTACGGCAGTGCGTTACAGTACTTTGAAATTTTATACAGAGGAAGGAATGCTGCCGTTCGAGCAGGCGGAAGAGAATCTGACCAGAAGATACCGCAGAGTTGAGAGCTTAGAAAGGATTGCGCAGATTCGTCGGTTAAGAGAACAGAAGAAGACGATTCCGGAGATTAAAGAGATTCTGGGATGTGGTGAACTGTAAAATATGAATATTATCTAGAAAAAATACGAATCTCCAGAAGAAGTTCAAGTATAAAAATACTGATTTCTACTGGAGATTCGTATTTTAAGAATATGTGTTAATATTGGAAAATTATGCATCTAGTATGCTTTCTGCAACTTCTGGAAGAATTTCACTGACTGCTCCATGGTAAGCTGCGGTTGCTTTTTCATCCAGGTAATGTGCTTCCTTATGGATTATGATCAAATCTTTGCCTGTGAAATGCGGAAGCATATCTTTGCACAGACTGGAATTCAGGTTCATTCCGAGAACGAGAATCGTATCAGCTTTAGCAACTTCTTCCACAGCATGGCTAATGACAGTATTACTGAGCATTTCACCATGTAAATAAACTCCAGGATGAATCACAGTTGATTTACACACATCACAAAGAGGAACTTTATCATTGTTTTTGATATATTCAATCGGGAAAATCTTTCCGCAACGTGGACACGCATTATTTTCATAAATATTTCCATACATATTGATCACATTTTTACAGCCGGCTTTCTGAGGCATATTATAGATGCCTTTTGTAATGATTGTCTTTAAATATCCTGCCTCTTCTAATCTTGCAAGTGCTTCATTTCCCTTTCCTGCCTCCAGATGTTTGGAAAGAATTTCATTTCTATAATATTCATAGAATAATTCTGCATGTGTGTTAAACATACGGGCACTGAATAATTCTTCCGGAGAGTAGCCATACTTTTCTTCAATCCGATAGGATTCGTCGCTGTCTCGATGATATGCGACATTTTGCTCTCTCATAAATTCCATTCCGGCGAGACAAACAAGATATTTAGATGTTCTAATTGTTTCTTCAAGATAGTTTAAATTCATAATCATCCCTGCCTTTACAAAATGCTGCTGTTAACGAGTTACTATAATGCTAGTATAGCATAAATAAAAAGAATTGTCTGAAAATTCAAATAAAAACAGGATAAAATTTAAAGAAAAACTGGACAAAATAAAATTTACAGTTGACAATAGCGAGAAAACAAGCTATATTAAAAATATAATAATAGTAATTATTATTAAAATAAAAAGGAGGTTATCACATGGAGAAAAAAGCACTTTATAATTTGTCTTATGGAGTATTTATGTTATCCACACGTTCCGGTGAGAAAGTAAATGGCTGTATTACCAATACATGTATGCAGGTAGCGAATGACCCAGTTCGAATTGCGATCTCTGTTTTGAACAGTAATTATACCTGTGATCTGATCAAAGAAAGCGGAATTTTTGCACTGAGTCTGTTGGATGTAGAATGTTCCTTTGAGACAATTAAGCATTTCGGATTCCAGTCAGGAAGAGATGTGGATAAGATGAAAGATCTTACGTTACCGGTAGATCAGAATAATATTCCATATATGGGATATCAGGCATGCGCCGTGATCAGTGGTAAGGTTCTGGAACAGCAGGATCTCGGTACACACACTCTGTTCATTGCAGAAGTAACAGATGCAAAACTGCTGAATGAGAATGCACCGCTTACTTACGCCGACTATCAGAATCGCGTAAAACCAAAGAAGAAAGAGATACCTCAGGATAAGAAGATCGTTGGATGGAGATGTAAGATCTGTAATTATGTATATGAAGGCAGTGAACTTCCGGCAGATTATATCTGTCCAATCTGCGGACATGATGTCAGCGATTTTGAACCGATTTTTGAAAATTAGTGGTAATGATTCATTGATCTTGTCGTGTAGTGAATGGATGCAAGGTCAGGAATAATTATAAAAATGAAGATGAAAAGAAAAGGAGATATGGAATTATGAAATATGTATGTGATTTATGTGGATGGGAATATGATGAAGAGCAGGGATACCCGGAAGGCGGTATCGCACCTGGAACAAAGTGGGAAGATGTACCGGAAGATTTTGAATGTCCTCTGTGTTCCGCAGGAAAGGATCAGTTCTCTGAGGAGTAAAGAAAAAATTACTCTATAATTGAATTTTATGTAGAAAATGCAAGAGTTCAATATAATGTACAAAACAGAACAACAAAATAGACAGAAAATTTATTTTATAAAAAGTTGTTGACAGACAATAATGAACGTGATATTGTATGCTTGTACAAAATAATAGACAAAAACAAAGAGCAAAGGTGCTTACATTTCGTAGTAGCTTTGCTCTTTTTGTTTTTGTTTATTATAAAAATTTTTCAGCGCGCGATGTATTTGACAATTAGTTGAGATTAAGGCAACTGTGAAACAGCTGCAGATTCAGGAGGATTTGACAATGAGATTAAAAGACACAGGATTAACAGCACAGGATATCAAAGACAAAGTAAGCAAATACATGATCGAGACTTATGAGCGTTTCGATTTTCTTGCAGAGACAGCCGAGGGGATGTATCTCTATGATGAGAATGGAACACCATATCTTGACTTTTATGCAGGAATCGCAGTAAACAATGCGGGAAACAGAAACCCGAAGGTTGTAGCAGCAGTCAAAGACCAGGTGGACGATATAATGCACACATTTAACTATCCATACACCATTCCACAGGCGCTGCTTGCTGAAAAAGTATGTAAGACACTTGGAATGGACAAGATCTTTTATCAGAACTCAGGAACAGAGGCCAACGAGGCAATGATCAAGATGGCGCGTAAATATGGTATTGAGAAATATGGTCCGAACAGATACCATATCGTTACAGCAAAGGATGGTTTCCATGGAAGAACATTTGGAGCAATGTCAGCAACAGGTCAGCCGGGAAATGGATGTCAGGTTGGATTCGGACCTATGACTTACGGATTCTCTTATGCACCATACAATGACCTGAAAGCATTCAAGGATGCATGCACAGAGAATACGATTGCAATTATGATCGAGCCTGTACAGGGCGAAGGCGGAGTTCATCCGGCAACACAGGAATTTATGAAAGGACTTCGTGAATTCTGTGATGAGAAGGGAATGCTCTTACTTCTGGATGAGGTACAGACAGGATGGTGTAGAACCGGAGCAGTTATGTCTTATATGAACTACGGAGTAAAACCAGATATCGTATCTATGGCGAAAGGTCTTGGTGGCGGAATGCCAATCGGAGCAATCTGTGCAACAGAGGAAGTATCCAAAGCATTTACAGCCGGATCACATGGAACAACATTTGGAGGACATCCGATTAGCTGTGCAGCAGCACTTGCAGAGGTTGGAGAGCTTCTTGACAGAGACCTTGCAGGAAATGCAAAGAAGGTCGGAGATTATTTTGCAGCGAAATTAGAGAAGTTGCCACATGTAAAAGAGGTAAGACATCAGGGACTTCTGGTTGGTGTTGAGTTTGATGGTACAATCTCAGGAGTTGATGTAAAACATGGATGCTTTGACAGAAAACTTCTTATCACAGCAATCGGGGCACACATTATTCGTATGGTTCCACCGCTGATCGTCAGTGAAGAAGAGTGTGATAAGGCAGTTGAGATTATCGAAGAGGCTGTAAAAGCATTATCATAAATAGAGAAGAAGTATAGAAGACAAGGGCGTCACGAGAATGATCGTGCGCCCTTTTTCTTCCTGGTTTCTGGAATCGTTGAGACGATAATGAAATGCTGTTCACTCTCGTGTAAATCAGAAAAATCATTCAGATGATTTGTATGGGAGTAAGCAGCAGAAATAGAAGAGAGGGTGAATGATATGGCACATCTAGTTATTACAATCGGATGCGAATACGGTGCAAAGGGAAACCAGATTGGCCGGAAAGTCGCAGAAGATCTAGGAATTAAATTTTATGATCGAGACACAGTGGATCAGATCATAAAAGAAGTCGGAATACCGAAAGAGATTATGGAGAAAGTTGAGGAAGGTGTTACAATCGCAGGAAAAGGAGCGGAAGGAGATGTTCGTGGTTCTTTTTCAAAATATGCAGATCTGACAGATCGTGCGATGCATGTTCAGAAAACGATTATACGAAAACTTTCGGACAGAGAATCTTGTGTGATCATCGGGCGATCAGCAGATTACATTTTGAAGGAACATCAGCCAATTCTCAGAGTATTTATTTATTCTCCAAATGAAGTGAGGATTCATAACGTAATGAAGAGTCACAATCTTTCAGCAGACGATGCAAAGCTTCTTATCATAGAAAAGGATAAGAGGTACCATAAACGTCACCTGGCACTGACCGGAAGCAACCGTGGTGACCGTCATAACCGTGACATGCTGATTGATAGTAGTCTTCTGGGAGTAGATGGAACCGCAGAGTTGATTGAAGATGTAGCAAAAAAGATAATGAACAAGTAGGAGGGAACAGGTTATGACACAGAAAAAATCAGAGTTTAACAAAGTATTGAATGCCTGGGACATCCTTGTAATCGCCTTTGGCGCCATGATTGGATGGGGCTGGGTTGTGTCAACAGGTGGTTGGATTGAAAAAGGCGGAGTTATCGGAGCTGCACTTGGTTTTGCAATCGGTGGTATCATGATCTTTTTCGTGGGTATGACATACGCAGAGCTGACAGCAGCAATGCCACAGTGTGGTGGAGAGCATGTATTTAGTTACCGGGCAATGGGGGCAACGGGATCTTTTATCTGTACATGGATGATCGTACTTGGATATGTCAGTGTAGCATGTTTTGAAGCTTGTGCATTTCCAACGATCATTACTTATCTTTGGCCGGGATTTTTAAAAGGCTATATGTATACAGTTGCAGGATTTGATATCTATGCATCCTGGCTGATCACGGCGATCGTAATCGCATTTTTAATTATGATGATCAATATTATCGGTGCAAAGACAGCGGCTATTCTGCAGACAGTTCTGACTTGTATCATCGGTGGCGCAGGAATCTTACTGATCGTTGCATCAGTGATCAATGGAACAGTTGACAATCTGGATGGACAGATATTTGCAGGAACTACAACAGGTGTGAATATCAAAGCAATCATTGGAGTTGCGGCAATGTCACCGTTTTACTTCATTGGATTTGATGTTATCCCGCAGGCGGCAGAGGAAATCAATGTTCCACCGAAAAAGATTGGAAATATCTTGATTTTATCTGTAGTGCTTGCAGTTATCTTTTATGCATTTGTTATTATAGCAGTTGGATTCGTTATGAATCCTGGAGACATTATCGCGTCACAGGAAGCAACAGGACTTGTAACGGCAGATGCGATGGCAGCGGCATTTAACACGAAAATCATGGCAAAGGTTATTATTGTTGGAGGAATGTGTGGAATCGTTACATCCTGGAACTCCTTCTTACTTGGTGGTTCCCGTGCAATGTATTCCATGGCAGAGTCTTACATGATTCCAAAATTCTTTGCAAAATTACATCCGAAGCACAAAACTCCTGTAAATGCTTTGATCCTGATCGGTATTCTGACAATGCTTGCGCCGTTCGCAGGAAGAAAGATGCTTGTATGGATCAGTGATGCCGGTAACTTCGGATGCTGTTTCGCTTACTGCATGGTTGCTCTGTCCTTTATGATCCTGAGAAAGAAAGAGCCGGATATGCCGAGACCGTATAAGGTTCCATGCTATAAATTCTTCGGAACTATGGCAGTTATCATGTCAGGATTTATGGTTGCAATGTACTGTATTCCGGGAAGCGGTGGAAACCTGATCCTTCAGGAGTGGCTGATGGTACTTGGATGGTCAGCACTTGGTGTTGTATTCTATGTTGTATGTAAAGTGAAATACAAAGAGTCCTTTGGTACACTTGTTGAGATCATCTCTGATGAGGATGCAGCAACTCTGATGCCGGAGGCAGATGAAGAAGAGCTTGATAAAGTGATCGATGCAGCAATTGATCGTGTACTGATGCAGAAAAGTGATTTGATTGGAGGCACAGTTTAATAATGAATGAATTTAGTTTTTCAGTTCCACAGAATATTACAGTAGGAAAGGGAAGCCTTGCAAAGCTTCCCGAGATTGCTAAGAAGTCAGGCGGTTCACGTGCATTTCTTATGTCCGGACCGCATCTGGCGAAGATGGGGCTTGTGGAGAAGGCAGCAAATTCTTTGAAATCTGCAGGGATTTCCGTTGATACATTTACAGATATAGAAGGAAATCCTTCTGTTGAGACAGTGGATAAGGCAACAGCAGCATTCAAAGAAGCAGGTGCAGATTTTATCGTTGCATTTGGAGGCGGTTCTCCGATGGATGTGGCAAAAGCAGTCGGTGTTACTGCGAAATATGGTGGAAGCATTACAGAATATGAAGGTGCCCACAAAGTTCCGGGACCGATCATTCCGTTAATCGCGATCCCGACAACAGCAGGAACAGGTTCTGAGGTAACTGCATTTTCAGTTATTACAGATCACAGCAGAGATTATAAGCTGACAGTTTTCAGTTATGAGATTCTTCCGGCATATGCAATTCTGGACGCAGAACTTCTGACAACAGCTCCGGCAAGCGTTGCAGCGGCCTGTGGAATTGATGCATTTATCCATGCAGAAGAAGCATATATTTCTACTGCAGCATCACCGTTTTCAGATGCGATGGCAGAGAAAGCCATGAGTCTGATCGGTAAAAACATTCGTCGTTTCGTTGCAAACCGCGGCGATATCGAAGCAGCAGAAGCAATGCTTGTCGGTTCACTTTTTGCAGGAATCGCATTTTCCTTTGCAAGACTTGGAAATGTACATGCAATGAGTCATCCGGTCAGCGCATTCTTTGATGTACCGCATGGAGTGGCCAATGCAGTATTACTTCCGGTAATCGCAGAGTATAATGCACTGGCTGACCATGGAAGATATCTGACAATCTATAATGATATCAGTCCGGTTCCGGCTTATGAGGAAGAATTTGAACCAATGATGCTGGTAGACGCGATTCGTGAATTATGTGGGGAGATTGGAATTCCGGCAAATCTGACAGAAGCAATTAATAATGCCAGCAAGACAGGCCCGGTGAGTGCAGAAGAGATTGAGAACAAGATTGAAGCAATGGCAGTGGATGCCATGAAGAGTGGAAACATTGCAGTGAATCCGAGGTCTTCCAGACAGTGTGACATTGAAATGTTGTACAGAAAAGCGTTGTAAGGATGAAGTAGATGGACTATTTATCACATAATGTATCAGAAAACTTGAAGAAAATTCGTAAAGCAAAGGGAATGAGTCTGGAATTTGAGACAGACCAGCCACATGTGTACCGGAACCAGGGAACAGAAAAGGTATGTTGTGTGTGCTTCTTCCTGGATTATACGAGAATAATATAAAAAAGAGATTTTAAATATAAAAAACAGGTGGTAGAATAAACACAGAACTATTCTATCACCTGTTTTACGTTACGAAAGAGAGGAAGAAAAACATGTATCAGGCAGCAAATGACAGATATGAGAAAATGGCTTATGTACGTTGTGGAAAGAGCGGATTAAAACTCCCGGCAATTTCACTTGGATTGTGGCACAACTTTGGAGATACCGGTGTTTATGAGAATATGAAGGAAATCCTTTTCACAGCATTTGATAATGGAATCGTACACTTTGATCTGGCAAATAATTACGGACCTGCTTATGGAAGTGCGGAGAAGAATTTTGGTAAGATTCTGAAAGAAGAACTTGGCGTGTACAGAGATGAGCTTCTGATCAGCACAAAGGCCGGTTTTGATATGTGGGAAGGCCCTTATGGAAACTGGGGAAGCAGAAAATATCTTCTTTCCAGTCTGGATCAGAGCCTGAAGCGTATGGGGCTGGATTATGTGGACATTTTCTACCATCACCGGATGGATCCGGAGACTCCGTTGGAAGAGACGATGGGAGCACTTGCAAGTGCAGTGCAGTCAGGAAAAGCACTTTATGTGGGACTTTCAAATTATGATGGTCCAACATTGGAAAAGGCAGAAGCAATCTTAAGAGATTTGAGGTGCCCATTTGTGATCAATCAGAACAGATATTCTATCTTTGACAGAACAATTGAGAAAAATGGATTGAAAGACACTGCGAAGAAGCTGGAGAAGGGAATTATTGCATTCAGTCCGCTGGCGCAGGGACTTCTTACCGACCGTTATCTGAAAGGAATCCCGGAAGACAGCAGAATTATGACAGACGGACGTTTCCTGAAGAAATCTGCTCTGACAGAAGAAAAACTTGTGAAAATCAGAGAACTGAACGGACTGGCAGCCGGAAGAGGTCAGACATTGGCAGAGATGGCATTGAGTTGGATTTTGAAGGATGGTATTGTAACAAGCGTTCTTGTAGGCGCATCAAAACCGGAACAGGTATTGGATAATATCAAGGCAATACAGAATACAGAATTTACAGAAGAAGAACTCCGCAAGATTGATGAGCTGTCACTCGTTTAAGCTAGTTGTCACTGTTAATCTGTGTTATACTGATTAAAATGAAAAGTTGAAAAAGGAGAATTTACCATGGATAGAATTGCAAGCTTTACAATCAATCACCTGGATCTGATGCCGGGGCTTTATGTTTCAAGAAGAGATGCGAAGGGTGACTGTGTTACAACTACATTTGACTTGAGAATCACAGCACCGAACAGAGAGCCGGTTGTGGATACTCCGGCACTTCATACGATTGAGCATCTGGCAGCAACTTATTTTCGTAATAGTGAGAAGAAGGATGACGTGATCTACTTTGGACCAATGGGCTGCAGAACAGGATGTTATCTTGTAATGTTCGGTAATCTGGATTCAGAGGATGTTCTTGATCTGGTTCTTGAGATGTGTGATTTCATTATCGGATTTGAAGGAGAGATTCCGGGAGCTGCACCGGAGCAGTGTGGCAACTATCAGGAGCAGAACCTTGATATGGCGAAGTATTATATTAAGAAATACAAAGATGCATTGGTGAATGACCGTTATCTTGTATATCCGGAATAATGAAAAGTGGGAATTGTCTGATAAGTTGTTTTCAGATAATTCCCACTTCGATTATACAGATCTGATTTTTAACATAATATAGCATGTCACTGAGAGGAATTGCAAAAATGCAAATTTAGTTCTTAAGCAATTCCGCATTCTTATGAATTGTCTCATTAACAATATTCTCTACATAACTTCCGATATGTTTTTTGACATCCTTATCCAGTTCATTTGGATAGATCGGAGTACCGTATTCGAGAACAACATGTGTTTTCTTAATCTTTGGAAAATGATTTTCGAAAATTTCAGCAGTATTATTCATAGAAATCGGTACGATCGGACAGCCGGTCTTTGTGGCAATCTTGAAAGCACCTTCTTTGAAAGGAAGAAGACTTAATTCTTCACCTTTATTTCTTGTACCTTCAGGGAAGATACAGATAGAGATACCGTTCTTTACATAATCGATTGCCTGCAGGATTGTCTTTAAACCTTCCTTCGGATTCTCACGATCAAGGAAAAGACAATAGACAAAACGCATCCAGGTAGAAAGAAGCGGAATCTTTTCCATCTCTTTCTTTGCCACATAACCTGTAAGATTCCTGCATCTGCTGTAAGTGAGCAGAATGTCAAAGAAGCTGCGGTGGTTTCCGATAAAGAGAACAGGTTCATCCGGTACATTCTCCTCACCGATCACAATAACTTTCACACCGGTCATTTTCAAAATCACTTTAAATCCCCACTGGACAATACGCAGAGAACTGATGTCACGCGCATGTGGGTTGAATTTACCGATCAGCCATTCCACAAAGAAAACAGGAATAGAAAGAATCAGGTAAAGAATTAGAAAAATTGCAACAAAAATAAATCGAAACATATAATATCCTTTCTTTATCTTAAGAATAATAGAGTCGCCATAATATAAAATAACTACTGGCGCATGTAGCTTTATTATACCGTAGCAGCATAAAAAATACAACTGATGCATAGATTGAAGGGAAATAAAAAATCCGGATGGCGTTACTGTTTACAGTATCTGGAATATTGTAATGAAAAATAAAAAACAAAAGGGCATTTTAGCTGTATTTCTACTGTGTGTCTGTTTTTTTATAAGCGGATGTATTACCAAGATTGAGAAAGAGCAAAAACGAAAAGATCTGGAATATATTCTGATCGACCAGGAGCATCTTCCGGAGGAAATGACAGAAGTGCTCGGTCAGTTAAAAAAGAAAGCATTTCATTTTGTTTATTCGGATCAGGGAAAGACGTATCTTGCAGAAGGATACGGTGCATGTCCGACAACAGGATATACTATTGAGGTGAAGAAACTTTATGAAACGGAGCATGCAGTTTGTTTGAATACAAGTCTGATGGGACCGGCAACTGGTGAAGAGACGAAAGAAATCACGACATTTCCATACATAGTCGTGGAAATCAGTGAAACAGAAAAAGAGGTTATGTTTGATTGAGGAGGAGCAGGATGGAAATTGTGAAGAGAGCGATACGCCTGATGCATGAGGGAAAATGTATTTACGATCAGTTTCAGCTGGACGAAGACTATAACGTTCCGGATGCGAAGGAGGATGTGGGAAATGTAATTGAAGGGACAGTTTGTGTGAAGACGGAAGATATGAAGCTTGTAGAGAATTATCTGAAAATCAGTGGAAAAGCTCTATTTAAGATTTTGTACATGACAGCTTCTCTGGATCCGCAACCGGCAGTTTTAGAAGGAAAGCTTCCATTTGAAGAAATGGTATATGTAGAACAACCGGGAGAGGAAGAATATTTCCTGAAAAATCTCAGAACAGAGTTCAGTGTATCAATGGTGCATTCCAGAAAGCTGAGCCTGCATCTGCTGACAGAACTTGAAATTGGAAGAACTCAGATGATAAGTGAAGAAGTCACGGAAGATGTGGAAAGTGAGCATGCTGTTTATAAAAAAATGAAAAAGTTTCGTCTGCTTGGATTGTCAGACACAAAAAAAGACACTTATAGAATAAAAGAAGAGATTACATTACCGGGAACGAAGGAGAGTATCAGCCAGATTCTGTTGTCCGAAGTGGACGGTAGGAAGTTAGAACTGCGTCCGGGAACAGATGAGGTAACAGTCAGAGGAGAACTACAGGTGTTCTGTCTCTATCTGTCAGAAGAATCGAAGGCAGACTGGGTCAGCCAGGTGATTCCATATGAAGGAAAACTTCTTTGCAATGGCCTGACAGAAGGAATGTTTTATTCTGTGGAACATACGCTGGAGGATACACTGGTTGATATCCGTATGGATGAGGACGGTGAGATGCGGATCCTTGGGATTGAAGGGACATTACTGCTGCGGATGAACTTTTACGAAGAGCAGGAGATGGAGTTGTTAGAAGATATTTACTCTTTGCAAGAGCAGTGTATTCCGGAGAAACAAGAGACGGTTTTTGAAGAGCTTTTAATGCAGAACCAATCCAGATATAAACTAACGGAACGGCTTTCACTTCCAGAATTAAAAGATGATGTACTTCAAGTACTCTGCAGCAGAGGGGAAATCCAGATAGAGCATACGGAGTATAGAGAAGAAGGAATCCAAATAGAAGGAATCCTGCATCTTAACTTTCTTTACCTGCGAGGGGATGATGCAAGACCATATGGAAGCTGGCAGGGGATGATACCATTCCAACATCTGATCGAATGTTCCGATCTTCCGGAAAATGTACGGTGTACGATGAGTCATCATGTGGATCAGATCCAGGTGTCTATGGCGGGCAGTGAGGCTGTAGAAGTGAGAGCAATTCTTGCATTTGATGCATTCTTACGGCGGGAGATAGAACTTCAGACAATCGTATCTGTCATGGAGAAACCGCTGGATCTTGAACAGATGGATAAGAGGCCGGGAATCGTTGGTCATATTGTGCAGGAGAAAGAAGATCTCTGGGAGTTGGCGAAACAGTATATGACTACAGTTGAGGGGATTATGAATGTAAACGAATTGGAAAATGAAAATGTGAAAATAGGGGATAAATTGTTGATTTTTAAAGAAAATATGAGTATACTGTAAGTACTATGTATACAAGATACATTTGTGTAAATTTTCACATCTGGTTCTTTAGAAAACAGCGATGGAGGTACACAGGATGAATCAAATTGAATTAAAAGCACTTGCCAAGATTAATTTAGGCCTGGATGTGCTTGGAAGACGCGAGAATGGATACCATGATGTCAGAATGGTCATGCAGTCTATCTATCTGTATGATGAAGTGAAGATTGCGAAGAAGAAAGAACCTGGAATTACACTGACAACAAATCTGAAGTTTCTTCCAACCGGGGATGGCAATATCGCTTATAAAGCAGCGCAGCTTCTGATGGATGAATTTGATCTGAAAGAAGGGGTTCAGATCACGCTGAATAAGCACATTCCGGTAGCTGCCGGTCTTGCAGGAGGAAGCTCGAATGCAGCTGCGGTTCTGTTTGGAATGAACCGGCTCTTCGGACTGCGTCTGACCCAGCAGGAGTTGATGGATCGAGGCGTGAAGCTTGGAGCAGATGTTCCTTACTGTATCATGAGAGGAACCGTTCTTGCAGAAGGGATAGGAGAAGAATTAAGTGTCCTTCCTGCCATGCCGAAATGTACGGTACTGATCGCCAAGCCTCCGATCAGTGTTTCGACGAAGATGGTGTATGAAGCACTGGACTCCAAAGAGATTGTCGAGCATCCGGATATTGACGGGATCCTGGAAGGACTTCGGAAGGGAGATCTTCACAAGGTCGCAGATTCTATGGGGAATGTGTTAGAGGATGTGACAATACCGATGCATCCGGTGATCGCGGATATCAAGCAGGTGATGCAGGATTGCGGAGCAATCGGGGCAATGATGAGCGGAAGTGGACCGACTGTGTTTGGTCTGTTTGAAAATCGGGCATCAGCAAGAGAAGCACAGAGGATGATTCGGGACAAAGGTCTGACAAGACAGGCATATGTGACGAATATACACAACGTTAGGAGGAAGTAAAGATGGGAACTGATTTTGAAGTAACAATGAATGAATATCTGCCTCTGAGAGATGTGGTATTTAATACATTGAGACAGGCAATCCTGCGCGGAGAATTGAAACCGGGAGAGCGTCTGATGGAGATTCAGCTGGCGAATAAACTTGGAGTGAGCAGAACCCCGATCCGTGAAGCAATCCGTAAGCTTGAACTGGAAGGGCTTGTACTTATGATTCCGAGAAAAGGTGCGGAAGTTGCAGAGATCACAGAGAAGAATCTAAGAGATGTGCTGGAAGTGCGCTGTGCGTTAGAAGAGCTTGCAGTACAGCTTGCATGTGACAGAATGGATGAAGAAGGAGTGCGCGAGCTTCGTGCAGCAGCGGAGACGTTTGAGTCTATTCTCAACAGTGATGATATTACACAGATCGCACAGGCAGACGTTGCATTTCATGACATTATCTACGCTGCAACAGACAACCGCAGACTGATCCAGCTTCTGAATAATCTGCGCGAACAGATGTACAGATACAGAATTGAATATCTGAAGAAGAAAGAATGCTACCCACAGCTGTTGAATGAGCATCAGACAATTATTGATGCGATTGCCGGACATGATAAAGAGCTGGCTACAAAGTTTACAAGCCAGCATATTAAGAACCAGGCAGAAACGGTTGTTGGCACTATCCGTGAGAAAGAAGAAAATGCTTAAAAAATAAAGAATGTGCCTCGGCACATTCTTTATTCTATATGTATGGAATTCATTTTTGTGGAAAGACTCCATGTATGAACAAAATTAATTTATCATAGATGGAGGATGATATTATGAAGAAACGGTTTGCATTGCTCAGAAGAAAGCTGAAGTCTGTCCGAGAAGAAAAACTGCCGGGAAGAGCAGTGATTTTTTCAGTGGCAGCGGGGCTTCTGATCGCTGCTTTCTTCACAGGAATGATATATACAAAACAGGAATTATATGCACAGGAAGAAACGCAGAAGCATCTGGCGCAGGAAGTGTTTCGCTTTCATGTGTTAGCGAATAGTGACAGCGAAAAGGACCAGAATCTGAAATTGCAGGTAAGAGATGCAGTATTGGATTATATGAAAGAAGAATTGTCAGAAGAACCGGAAGAGAAACAGTGTCTTAAGCAGACTGTGCAGTGGGCACGTACACATACAGATGAGATCCGTGCAATCGGAGAAAAGACAGTTGCGGCGGCAGGAGAAGATCAGAGTGTGAATGTGGCTGTAACAACCTGTTACTTTCCTGACAGGACTTACGGTGATGTGACATTTCCTGCGGGAAATTATCAGGCACTGCGGGTAGAACTGGGAAGTGCAGAGGGACATAACTGGTGGTGCGTGCTTTATCCGAATCTCTGCTTTCTGGATACAACGAATGCGGTGGTTCCTGACAAAGGAAAGAAACAATTAAAACAGGTACTGACGGAAGAAGAATATTCCAAAGTGACAGCGAATACAAAGTTTAAGATTGGCTGGTATTTTTGGAAATAAGAAATAAAAGAGGTTAAGAAAATGTATGAATTTGACAGCAGAGTACGTTACAGCGAGGTAGATCATCACGGTACGATGACAGTTCCGGCGTTGATCAATTATTTTCAGGACTGCAGTACCTTCCAGTCGGAGGATCTTGGAATTGGTACAACGGTTCTGAAGGAAGAGAAAAGAGCGTGGCTTTTATCTTACTGGCAGGTGATCCTGAATCGAAAACCGGAGCTTGGTGAGAAGATCACAATCGGAACATTTGCAACAGAATTCAAGGGATTGTTTGGAAACAGAAACTTTTATATGAAAGATGCAGATGGAAAATATCTCGCCTGTGCGAATTCAGTCTGGGCATTTATTGATACAGAGACAGGAAGACCAACCAGGCCGCAGCCAAAGGATGTTCAGTTATATGGAGTAGAAGAACCACTTGATATACCATATGAGGGAAGAAAAATCCGACTTCCGGAAGAGACAGATGATCTGGAAGCATTTCCGGTCAGAAAGTATCATATTGACACAAATGAGCATGTGAACAACTGTCAGTATGTGCAGATGGCATTGGAATTTCTTCCGGATGATCTTCAGATTGCACAGTTGCGTGTAGAGTATAAAAAGGCAGCTGTACTGGGGGATATGATCTACCCGAAGCTGAGTAAAGAAGCAGACAGAATCGTTGTGGAACTCTGTGACGAACAGGCAAAACCATATGCAGTTCTGGAATTTAAAGAAGAAATATAAAAGAAGAGATAGAATAGAAAAACTCCCGGATGTTCCTACAGAAATTTCTGTGAACATTCGGGAGTTTTTTGTTGCGAACAAGTAACGTTCGCAGGTGATATTTACTTATCAAGACTTGCCAGGACATCTTCCAGAACATCCTCAACAGAATCAGTTACTTCATCCGCATAGTAGGATACACCAGGTGCACTGTTTGACATTGCGTAGCTGTGACCGACCAGTTCAAGCATTTCCAGATCATTATACTGATCTCCGAATGCCATACATTCTTCCGGCTTTACATGGAATAATTTCATCAGGTTAGAAAGAGCAGCACCTTTATTTGTTCCCGGAGCAATGAAGTCAATCCAGATATTTCCGGAAGTAACAACCTTAATCTCTGCACCGAACATTTCCTGTAAGTGTTCTAAATATTGCATGATTACTTTTGTGTCATCAATCATATTACAGATTGCAATCTTGAGAAATGGACCTTCGATTTTGCTTAGGTCGTCTACAATTTTTGTTGTGTTCTGCATGACATTTACAATATGATTTACAAAAGCTTCATGATTATCTTCAATCAGACAAGTGTCTTCTCTAGAGATGAGAATATCAAAATTCGGTGATTTTTTCACTTCATCTATAATGCGGCAGGCAAGGTCATCTGCAATTATTCCGCGAGAGATTACCTTTCCCTGATGAATACAGATGGAACCATTTTCTCCAATATAGGAAATCTCGTCCTTAATCTCAGAAAACAGTCTACGCTCATTATCATACTGGCGTCCGCTTGCAGCAACAAAGTGAACCCCTTTCTGTGTCAGTTCATGAATCAGCTCTATGGCACGAGGAGTCAGTTTCTGTGCTCCGTTATGAAGAAGCGTACCATCAAGGTCGCTTGCGATTAATTTGATCATATGTAAAATCCTCCCGATTTTTCAAACTCTGTTTACGCAAAAAAGTTTAACATCATCTTTCGAAAGAATCAAGAAAGTTATTTCGCAATCACTTCTTCTGCACGTTTCAGTGCAGCGCTGATATTCGGCTGGAAGTTCTCTTTTCCAACCAGCTCTGTGAATCCGGCTTTCTCCATAACTTTCATTGGCTGTTCGTTGACGTGGGAGAAGACAACCGTAATTCCCTTTGACTCGCAGACTTCTACCAGATCAACCAGAGCATTCATAGCAGTACTGTCCAGTGCAGGAACGCTTCGCATACGAAGAACGAGGCAGGTTGTAAAATCTTTTACGACAATGTGTTCAATCGCACTTGCTGCTCCGAAGAACAGAGGTCCTGAGATTTCGTAGACACGGATCTGAAGTGGAAGTTTCTGAAGGCGTTCATCGACATCCGGGGTATCATCATCCACATAAGTCCAGCTGTTGACGTGTGTTTCTTCGCTCATACGCTTGATAAAGAGCAGGCAGGCAAGAACCATGCCAATCTCGATTGCTACGACCAGGTCGAAGAGTACTGTCAGGATGAAGGAAGCAAAAAGTACAATGATATCACTCTTTGGAGCAGTCTTGACCAGTTTTACAAAGGTACGCCACTGGCACATATTATATGCAACGATAAACAGGATTGCTGCGATTGTTGGCATTGGAATCATTCCGGCATATGGCATCAGTACGACAAGTACAATGACTAGTGTAATGGAATGAACGATTCCGGCAATCGGAGTACGTCCGCCGTTTTTAATATTTGCAGCAGTTCTTGCAATAGCTCCTGTCGCAGGGATTCCACCGAAAAGGGCAGAAGCAATGTTGCCGGCTCCCTGGGCTACAAGTTCCATGTCGGAACGGTGTTTACCGTTGATCATTCCGTCTGCGACAACACAGGAAAGCAGAGATTCAATTGCTGCGAGAACAGCAATTGTAAATGCGTTCGGAAGTGCATTTTGAACAACTTCAAATGATACAGTCGGAAGATGGAAGGATGGGAGTGAGTTGCTGATCGTATAAAGATTTCCAATTGTAGAAACTTTTAACGGCAGGAACTGAACCATCAGGATTCCAATGATAACTGCGATCAAAGATCCAGGAATTCTTTTGAAGATGTATGGAGCAATGATCAGAACAGCAAGACTTACTGCACCGACAATCAGTGCATCAATATTAATTGTAGAGAAGTTTTCAACAACAGCACGGAATTTCTCTGTTGTCTCGATCGGTTTTACCCCATCCGGATAGGTGAGTCCGAAGAAATCTTTCAGCTGTCCGATTACAATTGTAACAGCAATTCCGGAAGTGAATCCGGTTGTGATCGTAAATGGGATGAATTTGATCAGACTTCCGAAATGGCACAGTCCCATCAGAACCAGAAAGATACCGGCGAGGATTGTTGCAATGACAAGTCCATCCATTCCGTCTTTGGCAACAATGCCGGCGACGATTGTTGCGAATGCAGCCGTTGGTCCGGCAATCTGTACACTGCTTCCGCCAAGTGCAGAGATGACAAATCCGGCAACGATCGCAGTGAAGATACCAGCTTCCGGTCCTACACCGGATGCAAGTGCCAGTGCGATTGACAGCGGCAATGCAATAATTGCTACAATGATTCCGGCAGTCACGTCTTTGATGAACTGAGAACGATTGTAGCTCTTTAATGATGTAAGTAACATCGGCTTCAATGAATTCATTTGATAGATCAATCCTTTCTTTTATGATAACTATAAAACATAACCTTTCAAGTATAGCATAGAAAAAGGGACACTGAGAAGAGGAAACCTTGTATGTTTTTAAAGACATGAAGAGGTTATTGTTCACTCCCGTGTCAATCACTTCGCTGATTGACACGGAGGATGCATGTTTTGGTTTGAATGCATCTCGCCCCATCGCCAAAGGCGATTTAAAATGGCGAGATGCGTTGCTGGTCGCACATCGTGTGAACAGTAACATGAAGAGGAATGTTAAGAGAAAAAAGCTTGTATCTGATTTATAAAGGTAATATAATAGGAATAACTTGTAAAGCATGTTTTATATAATGAAAATATGTTTTACGGTAGCAAATTTGTGAATAGATCTGATAACAAAAGGGGTATCACAAGAAAGAAAAGGAAGATTATTATGGGAAAATATTTTGGAACAGATGGTTTCCGTGGTGAGGCGAATGTAGTTCTTACAGTAGAGCATGCATTTAAAGTAGGACGTTATCTTGGATGGTATTTCGGACAGGACCACAAGGCCAGAATCGTAATCGGAAAAGACACAAGAAGAAGCAGTTATATGTTTGAGTATGCACTTGCAGCAGGATTGACAGCATCAGGAGCTGACGCTTACCTTCTTCATGTGACAACAACACCAAGTGTTTCATATGTAGTAAGAACAGAAGATTTTGACTGTGGACTTATGATTTCAGCGAGCCACAATCCATACTATGATAATGGTATCAAGGTAATCAACAGCGAAGGTCATAAGATGGAGGCTGAGGTTGAGGCAAAGATCGAGGCTTATATCGATGGGGAGATTGATGAGATCCCGCTGGCAACAAAAGAGAGCATTGGCCGCACAGTTGACTATGCAGCAGGAAGAAACCGTTATATCGGTCATCTGATTTCTCTTGCAACACGTTCCTTCAAGGATATGAGAGTTGGACTTGACTGTGCGAATGGTAGTGCGTCAAGCGTTGCCAAGAGTGTATTCGATGCACTTGGAGCAAAGACTTATGTAATCAACAATGAGCCAAATGGTGTGAATATTAATACAAACTGTGGTTCTACACATATCGAAGTTCTGCAGGAGTATGTAAAAGAGAAACATCTGGATATCGGATTTGCTTATGACGGAGATGCTGACAGATGTATCGCAGTTGATGAGAATGGAAATGTTGTAGATGGAGACCGCATTATGTATGTATGTGGTAAATATCTCATGGAGCAGGGAAAACTGAAAGACAATACAGTTGTTACAACAATTATGTCTAACCTGGGACTTTATAAAGCATGCGATAAGATTGGTATGAAGTATGAGCAGACAGCAGTTGGTGACAAGTACGTTTATGAGAACATGCTTAAGAACGGATATGTTCTTGGTGGAGAGCAGTCCGGACACATCATCTTCAGCAAGCATGCACGTACAGGTGACGGTATCCTGACATCTCTTATGGTTATGGAAGCGATCATTGAGAAGAAGCAGACACTTGGAACACTTGCAGATGAAGTGAAGATCTTCCCACAGCTTCTGAAGAATGTTCGTGTAAAGGATAAAAAGACAGCACTGGATAACGCAGCAGTTCAGGCGGCAGTAGAGAAAACAGCTGAAGAACTCGGAACAGACGGACGTATCCTTGTTCGCGAGAGTGGAACAGAGCCGGTAATCCGTGTTATGGTAGAAGCAGCTTCTGACGAGATCTGTGAGAAGTATGTAGACAGCGTAGTGAAAGTGATCGAAAGCGAAGGTCTTTGCGAGTAAATAATTAAGAATGGAACAGGGTTGCTGGATAACAGCTATGAAAAGGACATCTTGCGGGAGTAAATCTCTGCAGGATGTCCTTTTTCACTAAAAAAGAAGAGAAACATTTCGAAAAATGAATCCCTTCTTTCAATATCTGATCGAAAATTCTTATCTGATTTAAAATTAGTCGATGTATTTCAGCCATCCTTCCGGTGCTTCGATACGTCCCATCTGGATACCTGTCAGTGTATCGCGAAGTTTTGCGATTGTAGGTCCCATCTGTTCCATTCCACTAGGGAAGCAGATTTCTTCTCCGTGGTTGACAATCTTACCAACCGGTGAGATAACAGCGGCTGTTCCGCACAGACCACATTCAGCGAAGTCTTTTACTTCATCAAAGTAAACATCTCTTTCTTCTACTTTCAGTCCGAGATAATGTTCAGCAACATACATCAGAGAACGTCTTGTGATAGACGGAAGAATTGTTGTGGAGTGTGGTGTAACTACAGTGTTATCTTTTGTTACGAACAGGAAGTTTGCTCCACCTGTTTCCTCAACTTTTGTTCTTGTAGCGGAGTCAAGGTACATATTTTCATCAAAACCATTTGCGTGAGCTGTAACAATTGCGTGAAGGCTCATTGCATAGTTCAGTCCGGCTTTGATGTGTCCTGTTCCATGCGGTGCGGCGCGGTCAAAGTCTGATACGCACAGTGTCAGTGGTTTCACGCCGCCCTTGAAGTACGGTCCAACCGGAGTGGCAAATACACGGAACTGATAGTCAGTAGCCGGTTTTACTCCGATTACAGGATTGATTCCGAACATATAAGGTCTGATGTAAAGTGTTGCTCCTGTTCCGTAAGGTGGAACGTAAGCTTCATTTGCCTTTACTGTCTGAACAATAGCATCAACAAATCTATCTTCCGGGAAAGGCGGCATCTCAAGACGTTTCGCTGAGTCGACCATACGCTTCGCATTGAGGTCCGGACGGAAAGTGACAATGTGTCCATCCTCTGTTGTGTAAGCCTTCATTCCTTCAAATACAGTCTGTGCATACTGAAGAACTCCGGCACATTCATTCATGACGATGTTAGGATCTTCTGTGAGACCACCTTCATCCCATGCTCCATCTTTATAATTAGCTACAAAACGCTTATCTGTAGGGATATATCCAAATCCGATATTTTCCCAGTCAATGTTTTTTTTCTCCATTGTAGTAAATCCTCCATTCCTTTATGCGGCGAAAGACCGTATGATTTCTAATTAATGCTATTATAATACCGTCAATTAAAAAAATCAAGAGTGCGCTCTGTTTTTTGAAAATGTTTTACGGACATGTAATTGTAAGAATCAAAATCCTGCAACTAAACAGTTACAATAACTGTCTGATATCCGGCACGCTTCAATCGGCGTTCCATTTTTACAGCTTCGTCAAGCGTATCGTATTCTCCGACCGTTACCCGGAATAAGCCGTCCCCTTCTGTCAAAACAGCAGGAAAATTCAATTCAGTTAATTCATTCAGGAGTCGTCGGGCATATCGTTCGCTGCGGAAAGCCCCGGTCTGCACTGCATAGTGAGGGAGAGAAGAAGCATTGCTGATTTCTCCGTTTTCTTCTAATGTATCAAGGATTCCCTCAGCAATCGCAAGCGCAATATCATCAAAGTTATCATCAAAGAGCCGGTTATCAGTGTCAGAGTTGATAAATCCGACTTCTACCAGAACCGCCGGCATCTGTGTACGGCGCAGAACGACCAGACCGGGGCGCTCTTTTACGCCGAGATTGATGAAGCCGAGAGCTTCCAGACCTTCATTAATATTTTGAGCCATTGTGTATTTCAGACCGGATTTGTTGTAAACCAGAGATTCTACGCCGGATACGGTATTATCTGTCGGATAAGAATTACGGTGAATAGACAGAAAGAAGTCTGCACCGGCTGCATTTGCTTCCAATGCTTTCTGATATGGAGATTCATAAATGTCTGTTGTACGTGTATAGAGTACATCAATTCCATGTTCCTGCAGCAGTTCTCCAATGGCAAGCGTTAAAGATAAGGTGTCATCCTTTTCCCGGCGGCCGTTATAGACAGCTCCGGGGTCACGACCGCCATGACCTGCATCAAGCATGATAGAATAAGACATATAATCACCTCATTATTTTTGTGTTTCTATATATTATATGATGTAAGTGTCAAAAGTATAAATTGCGTTTGTGCTTGCACAAATAAGCAATTTATACTTATTGACACGCCGAACACCGAAAACGGAATAAAATGGTGTGAACACGCCATTTTATGGGAGTTTGAGGTGTTCGAGGATTGCGGGAATTGCATAGCAATGGAGCAATCCGGTTACATCAGTGAGTGGCAAAATTTACTTTTGACACTCACATCATTATATGAAAGCGCGCATTGCCTGTGAAACGTCAAAAAATGCCGGCTGCGATAATACAGCCGACATTTCAAAAAGTTCTATTCATGTGAGTGTTTATCAGTTTCAGAAGAATCAGAAGTTTCTCCATCCGCTTCTTCTGTATCTGTTCTTTCAGGAAGATAAACATGTACCGTTTCTACGCGGTTCTTATCCAACTTCTCGACCACCAGACGAATTCCATCTTCAGTGACAACTTCATCACCCATCTGAGGTAAACGGTCCAGATGTTCGATGATCAGTCCTCCGAGAGAATCATAATCCTCAGAGTCAAGTTCTGTATGTAAGTGATCGTTCACATCATCCAGACTCATGGAGCCTTCGATAATATATTCATGATCAGAAATCTCTTTGATCAGTTCATCTTCATTCTCATCATATTCATCATGGATCTCACCAACAATCTCTTCCAGAATATCCTCCAAAGTGATGAGTCCTGCCATCTCACCGTATTCATCCAGAACAATTGCAATATTAAAAGTAGAATCTCTCATCTCTACAAGAAGTTCAGAGATATCTTTGAACTCATAAGTGAAATGAGGTTTTCTTAAGAAATCCCGGATATTGAACGGTGTATCATGATCATAAAGAAGCAGATCCTTCATGTTAATAATACCGACAACGTTATCCTGTGTCTCTTCGTAAACAGGAAGTCTTGTGAATTTGTCTTCACGGAAAATATCAATCAATTCATCGAAGGTACTATTGACATCAGCAAATGTAACATGTACGCGAGGAACCATAATATCTTTCGCCTTGGCATCGCCGAGATCGAATACATTGTAGATCATCTCTTTTTCATCAGACTCGATTACACCATCCTCATGGCTGACATCTACAATTGTACGAAGCTCTTCTTCTGTCATAGCTTTGTTCGCTGCATCCGGGTCTACGCGAAGGATCAGCATGATTCCACGGGAAAACAAGTTAATGATGAAAATAACCGGAGTCATGACCGTCATAAAAAACTTGATGACCGGAATATAACGAAGCGTAAGTTTCTCAGCGTTGATCGTTGCATAATTCTTCGGTGTAATCTCTCCAAATACAAGGATTGCCACTGTCAGAATCAGTGTAGCGATGCTGACCATGTATCCGCCAAATGAATAAGCAAGGGTTGTGGCAAGAGAAGATGCTGAAACATTCACAATATTATTACCGATCAGGATTGCACTGAGCATCTTTGCTGTGTGATTCTCTGTGATATCAAGAGCCAGAGCCGCCCGTTTGTTCCCACCGTCTGCGAGAGAACGGAGTTTAATCTTGTTCACTGACATCAGCGCAGTCTCGGTTGATGAAAAAAATGATGAAAACAATAGTAAAATTAACAGTATAATTAATAGGTACGTGTCACCTGCGTCCACTTTAAATATTCACTCCTTTGATTAAAAAATGTGCCTCTAAAGAGGCTTGGTTAATTTTAGATATACGCATTCATTATACATGGTTTATTAGTGTTTGGCAAGGCAATATACTTTACTTTATGAAGTGGGTGGTGTATGATGTTGATGACTGATAAGAATATTTAATACTATTATATAGAAGAAACGGAGTATAGATATGGAATTATACAATAGATTGTGCACTATTACAAAACAGGAAAATGTAATGAAAGATGAGCCGATGAAGAAACATACAACATTTCGTATTGGTGGTCCGGCAGATTATTTCGTGACACCTGAATCAAAGGAAGAGATCCAGGCAATTGTTGAGTTATGCAAAAAGGAGGAAATCCCATATTCAGTGATTGGAAACGGAAGTAATCTTCTTGTTGGAGATAAGGGATATCGTGGCGTAATTCTTCAGATTTTTAAGAAAATGAATCAGATCAGGGTAGAAGAGAACAAGATTTATGCCGGTGCGGGCGCACTTCTGTCGAAGATCGCGGCAACAGCACTGTCAGAATCTCTGACAGGTTTTGAATTTGCTGCCGGGATTCCGGGAACATTAGGCGGAGCCGTTCGCATGAATGCGGGTGCATACGGTGGAGAGATGAAGCAGGTTCTTGAGAGCGTGAAAGTGATGACAGCAGATGGCGGATTCCTTACGATTCCTGTAGAAGAGATGGGACTTGCTTACCGGACAAGTGTGGTAGAACAGAAGAATTATATTGTTCTTGAAGCAGTGATTTCTCTTGAAAAAGGAAATCCGGAGAAAATTAAAGAAGTGATGGATGATCTGAAAGAAAAAAGAGTGACAAAGCAGCCATTAGAGTATGCAAGTGCAGGAAGTACATTTAAGCGTCCAGAAGGATATTTCGCAGGAAAACTGATCGGAGATGCAGGACTTCGCGGATTCAGGGTCGGAGATGCACAGGTCTCTGAAAAGCATTGCGGTTTCGTGATCAACAGAGGAAATGCAAGCGCAGCAGAGATTATGGAACTGATGCGTCAGGTAGAAGATAAAGTAGAAGAAAATTCAGGAGTCCGCCTGGAAGCGGAAGTAAGAAGAATAGGAGAGTTTTGATATGCGTTTTGTTATCGTAACAGGGATGTCAGGAGCCGGAAAAACAACAGCACTTAAGATGCTTGAGGATATGGGATATTTCTGTGTGGATAATCTGCCAATCGCAATGTTTCCTGGATTTGTGCAGATGATTGAGAATTCAGAAACTCCAATGAAGAAAGTGGCATTGGGAGTCGATGTGCGAAGCGGACAGGATATTTCCGGATTAGAGAAAGATCTTGAGCAGATGGATCAAAAGGGGATCAAATATGAGATTCTGTTTCTGGACGCAAAGGATTCTGTACTTGTAAAGCGATACAAAGAAACGAGAAGACAGCACCCTCTGAGCGGATCGGGACGTGTGGATACCGGTATTGCGAAAGAACGTGAGAAGACCGCATTTTTGAAAATGAAGGCAACGTATATTCTTGATACAAGTAAGATGCTGACGAGAGAACTGAAGATTGAACTTGAGAAGATTTTTGTGAAAGGTGAGAGCTTTTGCAACCTCTATATCACAGTAATGTCCTTTGGTTTTAAATACGGAATTCCGCAGGACGCAGACCTTGTATTCGATGTGCGTTTTCTTCCGAATCCGTACTATATTGATACATTGAAAGAAAAAACAGGAAATGATCCGGAAGTCCAGGATTATGTCATGCAGAATGATAAGGGACCGATTTTCCTTGAAAAATTAAAAGACATGGTTGAATTTCTAATTCCAAATTATATTTTGGAGGGAAAAAACCAGCTTGTGATCGCAATTGGATGTACCGGTGGGAAGCATAGATCTGTAACGCTGGCAAATGCGTTATATCACACGCTTGAGACAGAGGAAAGTTATGGCGTTCGTATTGAACATCGTGATATTGGGAAGGATAGTATCACAAAGAGAAAGTAAAAGGTGGAAAATATGTCATTTTCTGGAAAAGTGAAGGAAGAGCTTGCAAGGAACATCAGTTCAGCCAGACATTGCCAGATTGCGGAACTGACGGCTTTTATTGGCATGTGCGGGACAGTTGTAATCAATAGTTTTGACCAGTGCAGTATCAAGATTCGTACAGAAAACATTTTAGTTGCAAGAAAGGTCTTTACATTAATAGAAAAAACATTTAATATAAGGGGTGATATTTCCGTTCGGAGAAATATAAAGAAGCAGACAGAGACCTATTCCGTTATCGTAAAAAAACATGAAGATGCGATACGTATCTTACAGGCTACGAAGATGATGGGGGAACAGCAGGAGAATGCGGAAGAGTTGCATGCCGTGAATCCGATGATTGTTCAACAGGTTTGTTGTCGAAGAGCATTTCTCCGCGGAGCGTTTCAGGCGTCCGGATCTATGAGTGATCCGAACAAGGCATATCATTTTGAGATTGTCTGTTCCACAGAAGAGATGGCACATCAGATCTGTGACCTGATCTGCAGTTTTTCTATGGACGCAAAGATCGTGCTCAGAAAGAAGTCGTATGTTGTTTACCTGAAAGAAGGAGCACAGATAGTAGATATTTTGAATATCATGGAGGCACATGTCTCATTAATGGAACTTGAGAATGTAAGAATTCTCAAAGAGATGAGAAATTCTGTGAACAGAAAAGTGAATTGTGAAACTGCCAATATTAATAAAACAGTATCAGCAGCAGTGAAACAGCTGGAAGATATTACATATTTGAGAGATCAGATAGGATTTGAGAATATACCGAAAGGATTAGTCGAGGCTGCTCTTGCCCGTCTCGAGCATCCGGAAGCAACACTGAAGGAACTGGGAGAATCCCTGAATCCTCCGGTTGGAAAATCGGGTATCAACCACAGGCTGCGTAAGCTGAGTGAGATGGCAGACAAAGTTCGGCAAGAACAAGGAGGATTATTATGATTAAGACATCTGTTGTAGTGAAAGCGGACCCAGGGTTTGATGGACGGCCGATCGCCCTTCTCGTACAGGAAGCCAGCCAGTATGCAAGCAAAGTGTACATTCAGGTAGCCGAGAAGAACATCAATGCAAAGAGTATTATGGGTATGATGAGTCTGAATCTGATCGGAGGCGAGGAGATTACCGTTGTGACAGACGGCGAGGACGAGCAGAAAGCAGCTGAAGGCATTAAGACATTTTTTGCTAACGTATAATAACAATAAGATGGTAATTGAAGTCACAGAGAGATAACCAAGTGATTACAAATGAATATAGAGGGGCTGTACTTTGAAGAGGAGTACAGCCATCTTTTTCTATGGGGGAGAGTTTGCAGCTGATGTGAACACAAATGATTTTTGAATAAGGAGGTATTTGTTTATGAAAAGAATGCTATTTGTTTACAATCCGAATTCAGGAATGGGACTTCTGAAGCCGAAACTTTCAGATGTGATTGACACTTTTGTGAAGGGCGGATATGAGGTGACGGTTTATCCTACACAGAGAAGTCAGGATGCTGTAAGAAAAGTCAGTGAGTACACAGAAGAATATGATCTCGTGACATGTAGTGGCGGAGATGGTACATTGGATGAAGTCGTGACCGGTATGATGATGCGAGAAAATAAGACGCCGATCGGATATATTCCGGCCGGAACGACGAATGATTTTGCAAGTAGTCTGCATATTTCCAAGAATATGCTGGAGGCTGCAGATACAATTGTAACAGGAACACCATTTTCCTTTGATATCGGTCAGTTTAACGATGACTACTTCGTATATATTGCAGCTTTTGGCATTTTCACAGACGTGTCATATGAGACGAAGCAGAGCATGAAGAATATTCTTGGTCATATGGCTTATATTCTGGAAGGAACCAAGAGACTGTTCAATATTCCGTCTTATAAGATCAAAGTCATACATGACGGAGAGACGATTGAAGATGAGTTTATCTTTGGAATGGTGACAAATTCACGCTCTGTAGGAGGATTCAAAAGAATCACAGGAGAAAATGTTATTTTTGATGATGGTGTTTTTGAGGTGACACTCTTTAAAACACCAAAAAATCCAGTCGAGTTGAACGAACTGATTGGGGCAGTTGTGATGCGTCAGATTAATTCGGACAGAATATACTCCTTCAAGAGTGGTGAAGTCCGTTTTGAATCTGTTGAGGCAATTCCATGGACGCTGGATGGAGAATACGGCGGTACTCATGAAGAAGTTGTAATTAAGAATAAAAATCAGGCACTTCAGATTATGGTTAAGGAAGAAGCCGTAGAAGATCTGAGTGAACAGTTGGTGGAAGTAGAGGAAGTCTGAACACATAATCTGAAATATTTTCAGTGATATTTTAGAAAATCACCCCTTTTTTGAATTTGAAGTTTGTTGAACAATTGCCGAAAACCGCGTAAAATCAAGGAAAAACGGCAATTTGAAAGAAAAGTAAAAATTTTTTGAAAAAAATTAAAAAAAGGGGTTGCATTTTCTGAAAGCCTGGTATATAATAACTATTGTCTTGTGGCGGTAACGAAAAAGACACAGACAAAAATGAATAAGGCTCCGTGGTCAAGCGGTCAAGACGCTAGCCTCTCACGCTGGAATCAGGGGTTCGATTCCCCTCGGAGTCACTGAAAAAAGCTCGTATTTACGAGCTTTTTTTGTGCTTGAAAATCATAAGTGAATCAATTAGTGAATCAAACGTGCGTTCGGCACATTTTTTGCAAAAAATTATAAGGAGGAAATCTTGAACATATTCCCCTCAGAGAATTTCAAGCGATCACTTTACTAGCGAATAAAAGGAAAAAGAAGAATAAAAATGCCTTGGCAGGTAATTCATGTGTGTGTGCATCTGAAGAACAATGTCAGGGCATTTTTGATTATTACTAGAGTGTGTGTCGAAAGTCTGTAAATACATAGACAGAGTTATGTTGGACACTATAGGATAAAAAAACTTTTTTAATAAAAAAGCCTTGATTTTAGGAGCTTTTTTAGTGTCGAAGAAAAAGTTGGCACAGTTCTTGCAGTATATAAGGGCAGAAAGAAAAGAAAGAGAGGAAGAAAAAATTGAAAAAATTTTTATTCGCAACACATGGAACTTTGGCAGCAGGGGCGAAGAGCACATTAGAATTACTCATAGGAAACGTTGCAGATATTACTTGTTTGACTGCATATGTAAATCCGGATGACAATGTGGATGAACAACTGAAAGCATATTTTTCAGAAGTTAGTGATGAAGATCAGGTAATCGTATGTACAGATCTGATGGGTGGAAGTGTCAATCAGAAAATCGTTCCGTACGCACAGAAAAAAAATGTATTTCTGATAGCAGGATTCAATCTGCCGCTGCTTCTGGAACTGGCAATGAACGAGGATAAAGTCACAGAGGAAGAATTGTTGGATTCTATAGAAGAGTCCAGAAAAAATATGATGCTCGTTCGGGTAGAAGTAACGGACAGCGGAACTGAGAAAGAAGAGGAAGAATTCTTAGCATAACAAAAAGAAAAGGAGAGAAAAAAGATGATTGTATGTTTAAGAGTAGATGAGAGATTAATTCATGGACAGGTTGCAATGACATGGACAAAGGAACTGAAACTGAATGGACTGGTAGTTGCAAGTGATGAGGCTGCATCAAATGAGATTCAGAAAATGACATTAAAGATGGCAGTGCCGGAAGGAATCAAATGTATCATCAAGTCGGTAGAAGATGTGACAACAATTCTGGATGATCCACGTTCAGAGTCTATGCGTCTGATGGTACTTGTACCGATGGTAAAAGATGCAGTTACATTGTGTAAACGTTACAAAAATATTGAAATGGTAAATATCGGAAATGCCGGTAAAATGACATCCGGAGAAAAGAAAATCTTATCAAAAGAAGTTATGCTGACAGCAGACGAACTGGAAGCACTGAAAGAACTGACAGAGCTTTATCCGGACACATTTTTCCAGGGAACACCGGCGATGGAAAAGAAAATGGCATCTGCAATATTAAAGGGATGTTGATTAAAATAGGATAGAGGAGGATGAGATCATGATGTTAGATGCATTTTTTGTAGCACTCGCTGTTTTTGTGGGAGTTGCAGGACATGAACTTTTTGGAATGGCAATGTTGAGCAGACCGATCGTAGTGGCACCGCTGGCAGGACTGCTTTTGGGAGATGTGCAGACAGGACTTATTGTAGGTGCATCATTGGAGTCGATTTTTATGGGAGTTGTAAACATCGGAATATCCAGTACAGCAGAACCGGCACTTGCAGCCGGACTTGCAACTGCTTTTGCAATTAATCTCGGAGGAAATGTCGGAACCATTATTCCAATCGTTTTCCCATTGGCAGTGCTTGGATTACAGTTAATGAACTTTATTTTCTCTTTTGTGATTGGTCCGTGCGCACCGAAATTTGAAGAACTTGCAAAAGAAGGAAAAGATAAAGAAATTACAATACTTCATTTTGGTTTATGGTTCGTACATTATGCGTTATATGCATTGATTCCGTTTTTTGCAGTATTGTTTGGTTCGGATGCTGTTCAGCGTATTCTGGAAATGATACCGGATGTAATTATGAACGGTCTGACGGTAGCGGGAAATATGCTTCCTGCAGTTGGTATGGCAATGCTTCTGCAGATGCTCTGGGATAATAAGATTGCAATCTATTTCCTGCTGGGATTTATTCTCGTAGCATATTTGGATCTTCCACTGATCGCAATTGCAGTATTGGGAACAATTATTGCGGTTGTGACAGCACAGCGTGATATGCAGTTAAAGAACAATCAGGCGGCACCGGCGGCAGCGGTAGAAAAAATGAGTGAAGAGGAGGACTTTTTCGCATGAAATTAATGAATAATGTCAGTAAGGAAGAGAAAAAATTAATCAGAAAAATGTTCTGGAGATCCGGAGCAATGTATGCATCAGTAAATCCGGTTACCATGGGAGGAGGCGGTTTCTGCTATTCCATGATTCCGTTTATCAATCATTTTTATAAAGATAACGAAGAAAAAAGAAGAGAAGCATTGGCACGTCATGTGAAATATTTCAGTACGACAATTCCGATGGCATCTTTTGTAATGGGAATTGCAGGCTCCATGGAAAAAGAGAACAGTGAAAAAACAGATTTTGACGCAGGATCCATTAACTCAATCAAGCTGAGTCTGATGGGACCGCTGGCCGGAATCGGCGATTCCTTATTCTGGGGCGTATGGCGTGTTGTTGCAGCCGGACTTGCAATCGGACTTGCCAATGCAGGAAACGTGCTTGCACCATTGATTTTCCTTCTTGCATTTAATATTCCGAACTACCTGTGCCGTTACTATGGAGCGTTTTTAGGATATTCTCTTGGCGCAAAATACATAGAAAAGATTTATTCTAACGGAATGATGGAGATTCTGACGAAGGCAGCGGGCATTGTCGGACTGATCATGGTCGGAGCGATGACGAGTAAAACGGTTCTGTTTACGACAATTCTTGATTTTACGATGAAAGGAAAATCCGTAATGGATGTACAGTCTTCTCTTGACAGTATTTTTATCGGAATTGTACCGCTTTTGCTTACATTTGGATGTTTTAAACTGTTAAAGAAGAAAGTAAATATCATTGTTTTGATCTTTGGAATTGTTGCATTGGGAATTATATTATCCGTTCTCGGAATCTGCTAAGGCAGGAGGAAAAGTTATGACAGGAAATCGTATCAGAGACAGTAAAAGAAATCCGTTTTTTCAGGTAAAAGTAAAAGACGGGAAATACAGCACGGAAAATCAGGTGAGTTATTATGGAAAAAAACTACCGGATGATACATTTTCCTTTGATGTTTCCAATCAGAAAGTACAGGCGAATCTGGATGAATTCGGAACGATAAGACATATTACATTTTTTCACGGAAATTATCTGATGGAAAGTAAGCCGGGGGTGTGGGTGGCAAAGGATTTTGTGCAGGAACATCAGTTGTCTGTTTCTGTAAAATGGAATGGACAGACAGAAAAATTATGTGAACATACAAAATATGTGGAGACGGATCTGGCAGAAAATCTGTTTCCACGCTGCAGGCATTATTTTCCGTGGGGAGAAGTCACGATTCTTGCCACAGCACCGATTACAGCAAAAGGAAAACGGCTGAGTTGTCTTCTTTATGAAGTAACGGTAAAAAATACAGGCAGAGAGGCAGCAGAGATGACGGTCTGTCTCCCTGCTTTGTATGAAAAGAAATATTCGGATACAAGAAATGTGTTGATGATAACAGCGGAGAGTGGAACGTATCAGGATGTTTCCTTTACACTGCAGCCAATGGAGCAGAAACGGGTTTCACTTCTGTTTGGAGATCCGAACCGGTATCAGGATATAGAAATGTTTTTAAGTAAAGATACGGATTTCTGGATGGAACAGACGTTACAGTATTTCCGGTCATTGACAGGAGAACTGAAGATGGAAGAAGATGCGATGGCAGGAATGCTTTTGCAGAGAGCATACCAGCAGGCGTTTGGTGCGTTTGCAATGTCAGGCGAGAATGAAATTCTGGGTTCCAACTGGGGAACGTATCCGGTCACACCACATGTATGGAATAAAGACATGTACTACTCCAGTCTGCCGTTTACACTGACAGAGCCGGAACTTTGTAAAAAATGTATTCTCTGGTTTGCAAAATATGGAATCAAATATAAAGGAACTAAATTCGAAGGCGGCGTCTTTCATTCATTGAGCAATTCGTTGTCTGTGATCATGCTTTCCGGTGCATATTATGAGTATTTTGGTGAGAAAGAATTTTTCCAACAGCATCCAAAGCTCTATAAGAAAATGAAAGCAATTCTTCAGACGGTTCTCGAAAGCCGTGAGGAAAATGAGCCTTATCTGTATCGTACAACGTGGATTTCCGATGCGTATGCACTGGGAAAGTATCATACAGGAACCAATCTCTGTGTGTACCGCAGTTTTATGGCATTAGCAAGAATTGCGGAAGAAGTTTTCGGAGAGAAAAGTTATGCGGAAATGTTGAGAAGTGAAGCAGGAAAGACAAGAAAAGATATCGAACGGTATATGACTGCGAAGGGGCTCTTTGGAACACAGTATCTGGAAGGAATCAGTGGAATCGCAGAGGAAAAGAAGGAATGTGATTCTGCAGAAAAGTATCAGAAAGAGATGTTGGACCAGGGGCTTCAGTTTATAACAGATGTGAACCATGACGGAGAAATTTGTCTCAGAATGCATGATGGGGAAGAATCGGATACAACCCTGATGAAATACTACAAATATCAAAGTGAAGAGCAGGATACTTTGAAGCAGTATGGTCAGTTTACAGGAAGCAGAGAAAATCCTACTTACAGTGAACTGAGCAGAGGAATCAAGTGGGGAAATCAGTCCGGGGCAACATTTCCGGGATATATTTCGATTTTAAACGGTGCGGCAGAGAAAGAAAACTGGTCAGGAGACGAAGGTAGATTTCGTGAGTTAGAAAGACTGATAGACCTGGATGGTTCCTGGTGGTGGTGGCCGTATAAGATCGGAGCACAGACCGGTGATGTTGTGAGAATGAACAGCTGCGGAAAATGTGGATGGGGTGCAGGAATCTTTTTTATCCTTTTTATCACGGAATTTCTCGGAATCGAATATGATGCGCCGAAGGCGGTGTTCAGAATCCATCCTAAGCGGTTTATCGGCGGATTCTGCTGGAAAAATATGCGGATAGGAAATGCCCGATTTGATATTTCGGTTCGGTATGAGCATCATATGGCAGAGTTTTCTATGAAAAATAGAAGTACATTTCCGGTTTATGTAGAAATGAAAAAAAATCAAAAGAAATTAATTCACCCAAACAACGAAGAGAAATGGAGTCAGGATTATGAATTTATTAAATAATATCACAACCTTTAAGGGCGAGCGGTCAAGAGCAGTATCTCCGGAAAATCCGACGGGAGAAAAGGGAAGAGCATGCATGGAAGACAGTGCACTCGGACCGCAGAGAAAAGGAAGAGGAAGTATCCGTCTTCCAATGGGAGAAGAGACGGTCATTGCAGATATAAAAGGACCGGGAATCATTCGTCATATCTGGATGACGATTCGTGAAAATACAGAAAAGGGAAGTTTTGTTATGCGTGATGTTGTACTCAGAATCTATTGGGACAACAGCAGCACTCCGGCGGTAGAAGCTCCACTGGGAGATTTCTTCTGCAACGGATTCGGCGAACGATGTGACATTGCGTCTCTGCCGATCGTAGTAAATCCAACGGGCGGTATGAACAGCTATTTTGAAATGCCGTTTCGTGAGAGAGCAAGAATTACCATTACAAATGAACATCCGAAAGACATTACTTCATTTTTCTATACAGTAAATTATGCGGAGACAGACAGTCTGCCGGAAAACACTCTGTATTTCCACGCATACTGGAAACGGGAAAGACAAACAGAACTGGCAAAAGATTACGTGATACTGGATAAGATTAAAGGAAAAGGCTATTATGTAGGAACATTTCTTGCGCTGACTGCACTGGAAAGATATTGGTGGGGAGAGGGTGAATTTAAGTTCTATCTGGATGGAGATGAAGAATTCCCGACCGTATCCTCCACAGGTTCTGAAGACTATTTCGGAGGTGCGTGGGCATTTCATCAGAAAGATGAGCTGGGAAGACCTTCCGTTAAGAACTATTCCACACTGTTTCTAGGTTATCCGTTTTATGAGACAAAGGACAAGACACGTGTACGGTTTGAAACAGGAAAATTAAATGCAGTACATGCATTTGGTGATGACAGTCTGCCGCGCCATGGTCTGTACCGCTGGCATATTCTGGATCCAATCGCATTTTCAGAAGATATCAAAGTAACTTTGCAGCAGATTGGAAATGATGATCTGTCATTGTTTGAACGTTCGGACGATGTGGCAACAGTGGCTTATTGGTATCAGGATTCTGCAGAAGGATTTGACCGGGCATTTCCGGACAGAAGAGCACGTCTGCCGAGGTAAGAATGCCGGGAGTTACTGCTCACAGGTTAACATGTGAACAGTAATCCCCGGGACAAAAAGCCATGAGATGGAAAAGAAAAGTGTTGTAGAGAAATTCAAAATTCATTATAATAGGGGTACGAAAAAGCAGAAAACCCGGGAGGTACTTTTTATGGAAGCAAAAGACAGGGTATATCAGGCACTGTGCAGGATGGCGAAGAGTGATTGTCAGATTACGGCGGCAGCACTTGCAGAAGAACTGAATTTAAGCCGACAGGTAGTCAGCCATTATCTGAACCGTCTTTTGGAAGAAGGTAGTGTGGAAAAGACACTTACCCGGCCGGTATGCTGGAATATCAGGAAACAACAGAGAGAGAATGTGCAGGGTTCTGTCAGTGAAGAAAGAAAAGAAATAGAAGAAGTGCTGCCGGAAGTACGCCGGGAAGACGTCTTTGATACAATGATCGGTGCTGACGGCAGCCAGAAAAATGTAATTGAAAGATGCAAAGCGGCGGTGTCATATCCGCCGGACGGACTGCCGATATTGATTACAGGAGAAAGTGGAGTCGGAAAAAGCTTTCTGGCAAGACTGATCCATCAATATGCAATTTCCAGAGCCGTTATCAGGGAAAGTGCTCCGTTGGTAGTGCTGAATTGTGCAGATTATGCGAACAATCCAGAACTATTGTCGGCAGCACTTTTAGGGTACAAAAAGGGAAGCTTTACAGGAGCGGATACAGATAAAGAGGGGCTTTTGCAGGAAGCGGACGGCGGTTATCTCTTTCTGGACGAGGTTCACCGGTTGTCTTATGAAAACCAGGAAAAGCTTTTTGTTTTCATGGACACAGGAAGATATCGGCCACTTGGTGACAAAAACTGGAAAGCAGCGAAGGTAAGGTTTATTTTTGCGACGACGGAGGTACCTGAAAAAGTCCTTCTGGAAACATTTCGCCGGAGAATTACCGTGCAGATTTCAATCGGAAGTATTGCAGAAAGGCCGCTGATGGAACGGCTTCAGTTGATTTATCGGTTTTATCAGAAAGAAGCAGTAAAGATCAACAAGGATATATTGATTGAAAAGGATGCGATGCAGTATCTGTGTTTTTCAAAGTTACCCGGAAATATCGGAAAACTGGAAAATCTTGTGCAGGTAAGCTGTGCGGAAGCATATTTTCGGCAGCAGGAGAAGGAACTGTTGAAAATCTCTTCAAGAGAGCTGCAGAATGAGTCACCGGACAAGGACGATTCCTTGGAAGAAATTGTCTGCCCGATGAAAGTTTTGTGCAGTCAGGAATGTGAATCTGCGTATGAAGCATGTGTCACGGAGCATACCGTGAATGTTTCAACACTTTGGGAAGAGGTAGTGAAGGCATCCTGGGATGAGATCGATATGTTATATCTGCGGTATAAACATCAGATGAAGACTTGGGAAAAATACGTCACAGTGAGTTCTTTGGTGTTTGAAAATACGGCAAAGAAGATGTTTGAAAGCAGCTGCAGATTGGTGCTGAAACGCTATGGAATCCGTGTGACAGACCAATGTCTGAAGGAACTGTACCTGAGTTATAAGATGTTTTCGCAAATGGAATTGGATGCAGAGATGGAGTGGAAATTGTCTGTTTATTTTGAACAGTCTCTTTCAAGGGCACATTATATTGCAAAACGTCTTTTTGAGAAAGTGGTATCGTTGGAACAAGGCTGTGGAAAACACGTCCTGTTTTTGTTTACAGTTGCTCTGCATGAGTATGTTGTAGAGTCTGTTGAACTGGCAGGTTTGATTGCTGCGCATGGAGATACAACGGCGAGCAGTATTGCAAAAGTGGTGAATCAGGCATGTGGAACCTTTGTGTTTGAAGCAATTGATATGCCGATGGACTCTTCTTTTGATGCGATGATTGATAAAGTAAGGAGTTATCTGGAAGATATTCCGGGAGGAAGAGGAGTGATTCTGCTGGTAGATACAGGTTCTCTCAGCAGAATGTATACATTGATCAAAAACAGTCTGTCAGGGGATCTGATGATTATCAATAATGTTTCCACGGCAATTGCACTCGATATCGGAATTAAAATGCTGGGACATAGTTCCTTTACGGAAATTACACAGAGTACAAAGAAACTCTGTAGTTTTGATGTACAGTTTTTTGAAGGCCTTTCACAAGGAAAAAATATTGTCATATCCTGTATGTCCGGAGTGGGAATTGCGGAGAAGATTCAGGAAATGATGAAAAGCGTGTTCGGAGACTGTGGGCTTGATTTTATTACGATGGATTATAAGGAACTGATTCGGGCTTTGGATGAAAATGATGAAAAATCCTTTGAGCAGACACTGTTGATTTTGACGACTTCTTCACTTTCAGAAGGAGTAAAAACTCCATGGCTGAGTATGTATGACGTGTTGGATGGAAGTGGAGAACAGGTGCTGTGGGATTCTTTAAAGACAGTGATCAATCCGGAGCGGTTTGAAGTGCTCAAAAGAGAATTTGTAAAGTTTTTCTCAATGGAAGGTATTGTAAGCCGTCTGCAGTTTTTGAACCCTGCGGTTGTAGTTCAGGAAGTAGAATTGATTTTGATGCGGTATGAACAGTATTATACATTGGAAATGTCGGGGTATGTGAGACTAAATTTGTATATGCACATTGCATTTATGTTTGAACGTCTGATGATCGCACAGGATGATTATGAGGAAGAACAACGGGAATTATCTGAGCAAGAGCAGGAGTTCTATCGGATTTCACGGATTGTATTTTCAGAAGCAGAAAAAAAATACAGAATCAGACTGGATGAATATGAATTGTCGATGCTATACGAATTGTTTAAAAGCCTGATTAAGTAGCAAAGAGGAAATTCGATGGGACTGGAACTGAAGGTTGAGCAGAAACAAAGGGTATATCAGAAGCAGATTGAGCAGGCACGCATCCTGCAAATGAATGCACAGGAACTCGCTGTGTGTATTCAGGAGGCAGCATTGGAGAATCCGTTGATTGAACTGGAAGAAATGATGGATGTGCCGATAGAAGAACTGGTGAAGAAGGATGTGCGAGAAACTGATGAAACAGAAGCAGAGGTATCGGAGGATACCGACTGGAGATATACCGGCGGGCATCAGTCGCCAGAAGACTGGTGGACTCCACAGGGAGGAAAATCGGAAAGTCTTGTTGATATGATACATCAACAGCTGCTGACGATGTCAATTGGGGAAAAAGAAAAGGAAATTGTGGAAAAGTTGGCGGGAGCGTTGGACAGCAGAGGATATCTGGAGATTCCGGTGAAAAAACTGGCAAAATATATACCATGTTCGGTGCAGGAACTTCGGAGTGCATTAGAGATACTTAAATCATTGGAACCGGCAGGAATCGGTGCGACAGATTTGAAGGAATGTCTGATTCTGCAGTTGAGACGGCAGAAAGACTCCCGGCTTGCGGTTACATTGGTCAAAAATTATCTGGAAGACTTGCCGAAACATAGAATTTCAGCAATTGCAAAGGAACTGGGAGAGAACGAGGATGCGGTAAAAGATGCATTTGCCAGAATCAGGACCTTGAACCCAAAACCGGGAAGTATTTTCGGGGAAGGAACAACGGTGCTCTATGTGATACCAGATATTATTGTGTCGGAAGAACATGGAGAATACACAGCGGCATTGAACGAGGCTGTGTACCGGAAACTGCGGCTGAATGAATCCTATGTGAAGCTGAAGGATTCTGAGGAATCAGAGGTAAGAGAATATATTATTCAAAAACAGGCGCAGGCAGGGTGGCTGAAAACATGTATTGAACAGAGAAGTCATACACTGCAGAGAATCGCAGATATATTGATAGATTTCCAAAGGACATTTTTAGAGACGGGAAAGGATATGAAACCGCTCAGACAGAAGGACGTTGCACAGATCATGGAAGTGCATGAATCGACGGTCAGCAGGGCTGTAAAAGGAAAATATCTACAGTGTGGCAGAGGTGTATACGCACTGTCGGATTTTATGCCGAAAGGAATGGAAGAAGTCAGCAGTGATTCTGTAAAGCAGATGCTGAAGAAAATCATTCAAAATGAAGATAAGAAAAAACCACTGAGTGATCAGAAACTGGTAAAGAAACTGGAAGAAGAGGGTGTACAAATATCAAGAAGAACAGTGGCAAAATACAGGATGCAGATGGAAATTCCAGATGCATCCGGCAGAAAAGCAGAGTGAGCTGCGAATCAGAGCTGTTGGCTGAACTGATACCATTTTTTAGGAGTTGTGACATTAGGGTATGACTTCTTAAAAAATATTAATAGCAATTCAATGGTTAAATTGTATAGAAATAAAAACAATTTTAATGTTTGTAAAAAAAATATTGTGAAAATGTTAACAATAATTACGTCTGTGGATTGTTTTTTATGCAAAACATAAGATTGTCATTTATAAATTAATACGCTATAATATAGAAGAATTCTAAATAAATAATTCCTGATGGTTTTCACGGGTGTCAGGATCTTTAAGAATTGGAGGAAAGAAATATGTTAGTATCAGCTACAGAAATGCTTCAGAAAGCAAAAGCAGGCCACTACGCAGTAGGACAGTTCAACATCAACAATCTTGAGTGGACAAAGGCTATTCTTACAACAGCACAGGAACTCAACTCACCAGTTATTCTTGGTGTATCTGAGGGTGCAGGAAAGTACATGACAGGATATAAGACTGTTGTAGGTATGGTAAACGGAATGATGGAAGAACTCGGAATCACAGTTCCGGTTGCTCTTCATCTTGACCACGGCAGCTACGAAGGATGCCTGAAATGTGTAGAAGCAGGATTCTCATCAATCATGTTTGACGGATCTCATTATCCGATCGACGAGAACGTTGAGAAGACAAAAGAACTCGTTAAGATTGCTCACGAGCACGGAATGTCAATCGAAGCAGAAGTTGGATCCATCGGTGGAGAAGAAGATGGAGTTATCGGAAGAGGTGAGTGCGCTGATCCGGAAGAGTGTAAGAGAGTAGCTGATCTGGGAATCGATTTCCTGGCAGCAGGTATCGGTAACATTCATGGTAAATATCCAGCAAACTGGGAAGGATTAAGCTTTGAGACTCTGGATGCTATTCAGCAGCGTACAGGAGCAATGCCACTCGTACTTCACGGTGGTACAGGTATCCCGGAAGATATGATCAAGAAAGCAATCTCTCTTGGAGTTGCTAAGATCAACGTTAATACAGAGTGTCAGCTTTCTTTCGCAGATGCTACACGTAAGTACATCGAAGCAGGAAAAGATCTTGAGGGTAAAGGATTTGACCCACGTAAACTTCTCAAACCAGGTGCAGACGCAATCATGGAAACAGTAAAAGAGAAGATGGAGTTATTCGGATCTGTCGGAAAAGCCTGAGAAGAACTTTTTTAAAAAAGCACTTGCGTTTTAAAGCAAGTTGAGGTATACTGACTCACGTAGACAGAACAAGGGCGTTCCAATTATAATTGGAGTGCCCTTTTTTTATCGCTTGGGAAATGATCCGCATGATTGAATCAGATTGGATGGAATAAAATCAGATCTGATCTGACTGGATCAGACGGATGATTTCCTGAGAGGTAATCTATTATGGGGGTTCCCGTAGTGTAATCGAATATTGTTCATTGCAGTGAACGGTAATTGAAGAATTAAGAGAAAAGGAAGGTATAGGGTATGAGCACAGAATTATTCAATGTAGCTGACATCTTTGGAGAAAATGTATTTAATGATACAGTTATGCAGGAGCGTCTGCCAAAGAAAGTTTACAAGAATCTGAGAAAGACAATTGAAGAAGGAAAAGACCTGGATCTCGAGACAGCAGATGTTATTGCTCACGAGATGAAAGAATGGGCGATTGAAAAAGGAGCGACTCACTATACACACTGGTTCCTGCCACTTACAGGAGTTACAGCAGAGAAGCATGATTCCTTTATCTCAGCTCCACTTCCGAGCGGAAAGGTTCTGATGACTTTCTCGGGAAAGGAATTGATCAAGGGTGAGCCAGATGCATCTTCATTCCCATCCGGAGGCCTGAGAGCAACATTCGAGGCAAGGGGATATACAGCATGGGATTGTACATCACCGGCATTCGTAAGACAGGACGCAGGCGGAGCTACACTTTGCATCCCGACAGCATTCTGCTCCTACACAGGAGAGGCACTGGATCAGAAGACACCACTGCTTCGTTCTATGGAAGCGATCAATAAAGAAGCATTAAGACTTCTTCGTTTATTTGGAAATACAACATCTAAGAAAGTTACTCCATCTGTTGGAGCAGAGCAGGAGTACTTCCTTGTAGATGCAGAGAAGTTTGAAGAAAGAAAAGACCTGATCTACACAGGACGTACACTCTTTGGAGCAATGCCTCCGAAAGGACAGGAGCTTGATGATCATTACTTCGGAACAATCCGTCAGAGAATCGCATCCTTCATGAGAGATGTAAATATCCAGCTTTGGAAAGTTGGTGTTCCGGCTAAGACACAGCATAATGAGGTTGCACCGGCACAGCACGAACTGGCTCCGATTTATACAGAGGCGAACATTGCGGTAGACCAGAACCAGCTGACAATGCAGACACTGAAGAGAGTAGCCTGCCAGCACGGACTGAAATGCCTGCTTCACGAGAAACCGTTCGCAGGAGTTAACGGATCCGGTAAACATGACAACTGGTCCATTACAACAGATGACGGAATCAACCTTCTTGATCCAGGTAAGACACCTCACGAGAATACACAGTTCCTTCTTGTACTTGCCTGCATCCTGAAAGCAGTTAACAAGCATGCAGACCTGCTTAGAGAATCCGCAGCAGATCCGGGAAATGACCACAGACTTGGAGCAAACGAGGCACCTCCGGCAATTATCTCTATCTTCCTTGGAGAACAGCTTGAGGATGTTGTTGAGCAGTTGATCAGTACAGGAGAAGCTACACACAGTCTGAAAGGCGGAAAGCTGGAGACAGGTGTAAGCACACTTCCGGATCTGTTCAAAGATGCAACAGACAGAAACAGAACATCACCGTTCGCATTTACAGGAAATAAGTTCGAGTTCCGTATGGTTGGATCAAGAGATTCTATCGCAAACCCGAATATCGTACTGAACACAATCGTTGCAGAAGCATTTGCAGATGCATGTGATATTCTTGAGAAGGCAGATGACTTTGATCTTGCAGTACATGATCTGATCAAAGAATACCTGACAGAGAACCAGAGAATCATCTTCAACGGAAACGGATACTCTGACGAGTGGGTTGCAGAGGCTGAGAGAAGAGGACTTCCGAACATTAAGTCTATGGTTGAAGCAATTCCGGCAATCACAACAGACAAGGCTGTAGAATTGTTTGAGAGATTCAGCGTATTTACAAAAGCAGAGCTTGAGTCTCGTGCAGAGATCCAGTATGAGGCATATGCTAAGGCAATCAATATTGAAGCCCGTACTATGATCGATATGGCAAGCAAACAGTTCCTGCCGGCATTTATCAAGTATACAAAGACACTTGCAGATACAGTAAATGCTGTAAAGGCAGCTGGTGTTGACGCATCTGTTCAGACAGAGACTCTGAAAGAAGTAAGTGCTCTGATGGCTGAGACAAAGGCAGCACTTGATAACCTTGTAAAAACAACAGCAGATGCAGCAGCAAAAGAAGAAGGCGAAGTACAGGCTACATACTATCATACAGAGGTTGTTCCGGCTATGGATGCACTCCGTGCACCGGTTGACAAACTTGAGATGATCGTGGATAAAGAAGCTTGGCCAATGCCATCTTACGGAGACCTGATCTTCGAGGTATAAAATTGCATTACAGAAAAGTAATTTGAAGTAAATGATTGGAAGTCATTATTCGGATAAAGAGTCTGGATAATGGCTTCTTTTTGCTTTGAAAATCGGGAAAGCTGCATGACTATTTCATGCAAGAAAGCAAAAATTATTGTATAATGAGAAGTGGTTCGTGCAGCTTGAGCGTATTCTGCACGAATGAGAAAAAGAAAGAGTGGAATAAAAATGCAGTCAGAAGCAGAACTTAGAAGTTTATTATCAAGAATAGATCACCGGGGATATCCGGCTTATAAAGATACAAAAGGACAGTACCGATTTCCGGGATATGTTTTATCAATCGATCACGTACAGGGAGATCCGTTTGCGTCACCGTCAAAGGTAAGTGTACTGGTGAGTGGGAAGACAGCAGGATTCCCACAGGAATTATATTGTGGAAAATGTCAGAGAATTGCACTTCAGGACGAATTGCTGCGCCAGTTTGGAAGAAGGGCAGAACGGTTTGCATTCAAGGCGAAAGGTTCAGGTAAGAGTGGTCTGATCTCTGTCAGCAGATGCGGACAGGAAGTTCTGGAGAGAACAGCGTGTCAGATTCAGCCGGAGAACGGAAATATCCTTCTTAGAATGGAAATCGGATTTCCGGCAAATGGACGAACAATCAATGCGAGAGAGTTAGAGAAGATTTTATTTGATTTTGTTCCGGAGTGTGTAAAGGCATCCTTGTTTTACAAGAATCTGGATGCAAAGAGATTGAGAAGAATCGTAGATCTGGCAGAAGATCAGGAGTACATCCGTAAAGAGCTTCCGAAACGTGGTCTGTGTGCTTTCGTGGCAAACGGAAGTGTACTGCCAAGGGAATCCGGAATCTCATCCCGGCCGATGCGTGACGGAATCGCCTTCCAGTCTCCGAAGGAACAGGAAGTGACACTGGAACTTCCGCATAAAGGAAAGATTACCGGTATGGGAATCCGTAAGGGGATTACCTTGATCGTCGGCGGAGGTTATCACGGAAAATCAACACTTTTGAAAGCATTGGAACTTGGAGTGTACAATCACATCGCAGGGGATGGAAGAGAGTATGTGATCACAGATGCGACAGCAGTGAAATTGCGTGCGGAGGATGGAAGAAGTATCCAGAAGACAGATATTTCCATGTTCATCAACGATCTTCCGAACGGAAAAGATACGACATCATTCTGTACAGAAGATGCAAGTGGAAGTACTTCACAGGCGGCAAATGTGATCGAAGGAATTGAGGCGGGAACATCTCTGTTCCTGATTGATGAAGATACGAGTGCAACGAACTTTATGATCCGTGATGAGCTGATGCAGCGCGTGATCCACAGAGAGATGGAACCGATCACACCATTTATTGAAAGAATCAGGGAATTGTATGAAAATTATGGGATCTCGACAGTGATCGTTGCAGGAAGTTCGGGAGCTTATTTTCATATTGCGGATAGTATTATTCAGATGGATCGTTATGTTCCGAAAGACATTACAGTACTGGCGAAAAAAGAAGCAGAGAATTTCCCACAGATCAGCGTGCCGGAGCAGCCGGCAGAGAAACCGACTTATGACAGAGTGCCGCGACCGGATAAAGCATTTCGCGGAAATGACAGGATCAAGATGAAGATGATGGGAAAAGAATCAGTGATGATCAACAGGGATACGATCGATCTGAGATACTTAGAGCAGATTGCGGATAGCGAACAGGTGACAGCACTTGGATACTGTGTACGATATGCACAGAAACATTTGATTGACGGAAAGAAGAATCTAATTCAGATTGTAGATGAGCTGGAAGAAGTGATGCAGAATAAATCCCTGGCAGCATTGTGTGAGAGTACATCCAGTGTATCCTGTATGGCAGTGCCGAGAAGACAGGAAATATTTGCATGTTTTGACAGATATAGAGCACTTAGGTTAGTATGACATAGGAGTTGATAATATGAAATTAGAGAATGGAAGACCAGAAAACACAGAAGGAAGATTAGAAAAGGAAATCAGGGTATATGATTTCCTCGACAAGCTTGGCGTGGAATACCAAAGAGTTGATCACGAGGCGGCAATGACAATGGAAGCTTGTGAAGAGATCGATAGAACACTTGGAGATGGAACTGCAATCTGCAAGAACCTGTTCCTTTGCAATCGACAGGAAACAGACTTTTATCTGCTTCTGATGCCGGGTGACAAGCCATTCAAGACAAAGAATCTGTCGGCACAGATAGGTTCTGCCAGACTTTCCTTTGCAAAGCCGGAGTATATGGAGAAGTATCTGGACATTACACCGGGATCTGTCAGCGTTATGGGACTTATGAATGATACAGAGGGGAAAGTACAGCTTCTGATCGATGAGGATGTAATGAAAGATCCGTATTTTGGCTGTCATCCGTGTATCAATACATCCAGTCTGAAGATTCGTACATCAGATTTGATCGCAAAGATCATTCCGGCGCTGAAGCATGCGCCGAAGATGGTGAAACTTCCGGGAGCGGAGGAGCAACAGTAGTAATGAAAATGTGATTAATCGACACCAGGTCCATTTCCTGTTGGTTGTATATTTTTCGTGCATTTGCTATAATTTATATGTTGATATGCGAATAGCAGGTATCATTTTCAGGATTGATGCAGAGAAGATAAAAAGGAGGACTAACGTGTCTGAGGAAAATAAAGTGATAGATGAAGTGAATACATCAGGAGTAGTCGTGCAGCCGGTGGATGCGGAGGAGATTCCGCCAGTGGAGACAGAGGCGATACCACCGGTGAATACGGAGCCAACACATCCTGTACAGCCACCGGTAGAACCGGCGCAGAAGCTGGAAGATTATTACAAAGAGACTGCGGAGGATCGTGTAGCTGAGGAAGAGTACGAGCAGGCGGTTAAAGATCCGCAGAACCGGAAGGAAAAGATCGATCAGATCAAGAGTATTTTCCACCGCAGTGGGGAGAAGAAGTTTTCCAGAGAAGAAGTGATTCTTTCTAAGATCCGGCCGGAAGATATGCTGGAATATCTGACGTTGGAACAGCGCAGACTGGAATGCTTACAGAAAGCAAGACAGAGCCGGAATGAGAAGCTTCTCAAGGTGCTTCAGCTTGCGGCGATACTTGCAGCAATTGTAGCAGTTGTCGCTTTACTGAAGGATAATCCGGTCGTTCTTGTGAACATTCTGTATATGCTTGGTATTGTAGCAGCAATCTGGATCTGGAAGAATCCGGGAAAGAAGTAAATTTACTGTAATGAGGTGACGATATGAAATTTTTTCATTTATCAGACCTGCATATAGGAAAGCAATTACATCACTATAACCTCCGGGAGGATCAGGAACATATCCTTGCGGAGGTTCTTTCATATGCAGCGTCCATACATCCGGATGCAATTGTTATCGCAGGAGACATTTATGATAAATCCGTGCCGTCGGCAGAAGCAGTCAGCTTGTTTGATGAATTCTTGACAGCTCTGGCTAAGATTGAACCGGTGATTCCGGTTCTTATTATATCGGGAAATCATGATTCGGCACAGCGGCTTGATTATGCCAGTCGTTTGCTTGGAAGCCATCAGATTTATATTGCGGGTCAGGCTCCGGAGGAAGAAGAGGATGGTCTGAAAAAGATTACTTTGACAGACGAGTTTGGTGAAACGGATTTCTGGCTGCTTCCATTTTTGAAGCCGGAATATGTGCGCAAGATTTTTGGCGGAGAGGTGCCGGAGAGTTATACGGCAGCTGTACAAGGAATTCTGGAGAGGGAGAAGATTGATTTTTCCAGAAGAAATGTACTGGTTTCCCATCAGTTTTATACAGGAAAAGGAGAGTCTCCGGTAACCTGTGATTCGGAAGTATTATCTGTTGGAGGCATTGATAATGTAGATATTTCCGCAGTGCAGGAGTTTGACTATGTAGCGCTCGGACATTTACACGGAGCACAGAGAGTCGGTCAGGAGAAGATCCGCTACTGCGGAACATTGTTGAAATATTCAGTCGGCGAAGCAAACCAGAAGAAGACACTTCATGTAGTTGAACTGAAAGAAAAAGGGAGCGAGCCGGAGATTCAGAAGCTGCCGCTGCATCCACTTCGTGATGTGAGAAAACTTAGAGGAACGCTGGAAGAGATCCTTGAAGCGGAGGACGGAACCGGGAGTGGAGATTATGTCAGTGTGACGCTGACAGATGAGGTTGATCCGTACAAACCGAAGGAACAGCTGGAAAGAAAGTTCCATCATATCCTCGAAGTACGGATGGATAATGAAAGGACGAGACAGAAGCTGGAATTTTCTGAAGAACAGATACGGATCGGTACTCCGTTTGAAACATTTTGTGATTTCTACAAAGAGATGCAGGGGCAGGAAATGTCTGAGCAGGAACAAAAGATCTTAAGAGAGATTCTAAGTGAAATGAAAGGGGAAGACGTATGAGACCGGTGAGATTGAAGATGTCCGCATTCGGATCTTATGCGGGCGTCCAAGAGATAGATTTTACAAAGATTCACAGCGGATTATTTCTGATTACCGGAGATACGGGTGCAGGAAAAACAACCATCTTTGATGCAATCATGTATGCGCTGTATGACCGGACGAGTGGCGGACGCAGAGATGGAAATATGATGCGCAGCCAGTATGCATCAGAAGACACAGAAACTTATGTTGAATATGTGTTTTCTTATCGGGGACAGGAATATACCGTGCGCCGTAATCCGGAATATCTCCGGGTAGGGAAGAGAAGAAAAGCAGATGGAAGCCTCCGGTATGTGAAAGAGACAGCGAAGGTAAGTCTCCTTCTTCCGGATGGAAGAGAATATCAGGGGAAGAAGCGAGAGACAGACCAGAAGATTCAGGAAATCATTGGTCTTGATGCGGGGCAGTTTACGCAGATTGCCATGATCGCACAGGGAGATTTCTTAAAGCTTCTTCATGCAGAATCGAAAGAACGTAAAAAGATCTTCTCGCAGATTTTCCAGACACAAATCTACTGGCAAATCCAGGAAGCACTGAAAGAAAAAGGAAGAGATCTGTATATTGCGCTGAAGGAAAGTGAATCAGACATTCGGCGTGAGATGGAGCGTGTGGAATCGGAGGACACAGATCAGCAGGATCTGGCAGACCAGTGGAAAGAACTCTGTGAGTTATCCATGCCGGAAGGGGAAAAGGTTCTGGAGGCTGTGAAAAACTTTCTCGAATATGAAGAAAGTTGTGGAAAAGTCTTAAAGAAAGAATCAGAGGAACTTAAGAAACAGTCAGAAACACTTCGAATGCTGATTCAGAAGAAAGAAGAGAAGAATAAGATATTTGATCGTTTGGAAATGGAAGAGAAACAGCTGAGTATTCTGAATGCAAAAAAGGAAGAGATGGAAACCTGTCGGGTTCAGGCAGTGCTTGGACACCGGGCAGAGCAGGCGAGACATCTGGAAGTGCAGGCTCTTCGAACAGCGAAATCCGTGCGGCAGATACGGGGCGAGATCGAGCAGATCACTGTATGGCAGAAGGAACAGGAAAAGGAACTTTCTGAGGTTAAAGAAAAAGCGGAAGAATTGGAAGAAGTTTTTGCAAAGGAAGAACCGGAAATGCTGAAAAGAATTTCACAGTTATCGGATCTTCTTCCACATTACGCAAATGTGCGTAAGTATTCGAAAGAATATGAAAATCAGACAGGGGCAATGCAGCGATGTATACAGAATTGTCAGGAAGCATCAGCCCGGTATGAGGAAGCATATGCGAAATTCTTTCAGGAGCAGGCGGGAATCCTGGCAAAGGAATTACAGGAAGGCACGCCGTGTCCGGTCTGCGGATCAGTAGAACATCCGCATCCGGCAAAGATTTCCGGAGAAGCACCGGATAAAGAGACGGTAGAGAAACTGAAGCAAAGACGTGATCTGCTGGAACAAAAAAGAATACAGCAGCAGGAAAAGTTTCAGATATGTAAAGCACAGCTTGAATCAGAACAACGTATTCTCGGAGATAATCCTGTGAAAGAAGAGCAGGTGAAAGAAGAGCTTCAGAAGATGCAGGTTGAACTGGATCGGAAGAAGAATGAAACAAAGCAGGCACAGGAACAGTGCCGTAAGATGACGGAGGAAAGCAGACGTCAGGCAGGAAAACTGGAGGGACTTCGAGGCCAGAAGGCAGAACTTGAGAAGCGTTTTGTAAAAGAGCAGGAAGAGTTCCGAGAGGAGATCAGTCGACAGGAATTTACTTCACAGGAAGAATTCCGTGAGGCGAAACAGTGGATCGAAGGGTGGCGGGAGAAAGACAAAGAAGTGAAAGAACATGACCGCCAGCTGTTAGAGAAAAAGGCAAAGATCGAGACGCTGAAGGAACAGACTGCAGGCGAAAAGCGGGAAGATCCGCAGCAGGAGATAGAAAAGCGAAATGAAGTAGAACATCTGTTGAAAGAAAAACAGGATCATCAGATGCAGCTTCACAGCAGATGGACAGGTAACCAGAATGCGTACAAGAATCTGAAACAATATTTTTCTTCGCAGGAAGCTCTGCGAAAAGAATATGAGGTACTTTCCAACCTGAGCAAGACTGCAAATGGCAATTTGAGCGGCAGTGTGAAACTTGATTTTGAGACGTATGTACAGCGGACTTATTTCCGGCAGATCATTCAGGCGGCAAACCGCAGGCTGGCGCGGATGACATCGAATGAATTTATTTTACAGTGCAGGGAGATTCAGGATCTGAGCAGTCAGGGACAGGCCGGCCTTGATCTGGATGTCTATGATCTGGTGACAGATTCTGTCAGAGATGTAAAGTCTCTTTCAGGAGGAGAATCCTTTATGGCAGCCTTATCAATGGCATTGGGACTTGCAGATATTATCCAGAATACAGCCGGAGCAGTGAGTCTGGAGACGATGTTTGTAGATGAAGGATTCGGATCTCTGGATGATGCATCAAGAGACCGTGCAATTCAGATTCTCAAAGAACTTGCAGGAGAGAAAGGACTGGTTGGAATCATTTCCCATGTAAATGAATTGAAAGAGCAGATTGACTGGAAATTAAATATTACAAAGACGGAGCATGGAAGTCAGGCAAAATGGGAAATCTAAAAGCATAAGGCAATAATAGGGACAGCTATGAAGAAGGACAGAATACAGGCAGGTGCGGAAAATGAAACAAAATGGAATGAGAGAAAGAAAAGGAAGGATTTCAAGATACGGAAGAAGGATGTTGTCAGTTCTGCTCAGCACAGGGATGCTGCTGACAGGGACTCTTCCGGTATCCGGAACAGAAAATACGGAGGAAACAGCACGCCCACATCAGCTTTATTGCACAGTGCTTGGAGACAGTATTGCGAAAGGTTACACTTGCGATAAATCCTGGATGGAGAATTATGGAAGTCTGGCAGCAAAGGAAATAGCATATAGCGAAGGGTGCAGATATATTTATCACAATTATGCAAGAACAGGTCTTGATACAGCAGGATTGAACGAAAAGTATTTGTCAAAGCAGGATGTGCAGACGAATCTTGCAAAAGCAGATGTTATTTTTATAACAATTGGTTCGAATGACCTGCTCAACGAATGTAAGCGTGTGGTTCAGGAAATCCTGAAGACAGATACAAAATTTAAAAGTGCGGATGAGGCACTTGCATCTTTGAAAGAGTCTGTAAAGAGGAATCCGCTGCTTGTGCTGAGTGCAATCAACGCGTTGAACAACTGGGATTATAATTCCTTTGAAAAAGAATGGATCCAGATGATGAAGACAGTAAATTCATTGAAAAAGGACGATGCAAAAGTGATCGTGACTACAATTTATAATCCGGCAGGAAATATGAAGCTTCCATCTACGCTGAATAAAATTGTAGAAGACATTATTGAAAATATGAACGCGATCATTGAAAAACGTGCGGGAAAATACGATTATGAAGTTGCGGATGTGTATCAGTCATCTGTGATATCTCATCTGCAGAAAGACGGAGTACATCCGGATTCTCAGGGACAGCAGATCATTGCAGATCTGGTTTGTAAGGAATACGAAAAGTAAAAAAGAAGCATTCTTTGTGTTGGTTCTTATATGGAACAATGCAGAGAATGCTTTGTTCTTTTTGTAAGAAATAGAACTGTCACATTTATAACACAAAACATTCACAGAATCCTGATACTTTTGAAAGGTCAAAAATCTCGGTTTGTCTGCATAGATATAGACTGGAAGAAATATAGGGAGGTAAGACTTTGATAGAAGTAAAGAATCTTGTGAAGAAGTATGGAAATCATACAGCAGTAGATCATTTAAACTTCACAATAGAGGAAGGGCATGTCTACGGTTTTCTTGGACCGAATGGGGCGGGAAAATCAACAACGATGAATATTATGACAGGATACCTCGGTGCTACCGAAGGAGAAGTACTGATCAATGGACATGATATTCTGAAAGAACCTGAGGAGGCGAAAAAGCAGATTGGTTATCTGCCGGAATTGCCACCGTTGTATATGGAGATGACAGTCCGTGAATATCTGGAATTTGTAGCGGAGTTGAAAGGAATCGCTAAGAATAAAAGAGAAGAGTCTATCAATGAAGTAGAGAAGATGGTGAAGATCTGGGAAGTGGAAAACCGTCTGATCAGGAATCTGTCGAAAGGATACCGTCAGAGAGTCGGACTGGCACAGGCAGTGCTTGGATTTCCGGAGATTATTATTCTTGATGAACCAAGTGTCGGACTTGATCCAAAACAGATCATAGAGATCCGTGAACTGATCCGTCAGCTTGCGAAGAAACATACGGTGATCCTGAGTTCTCATATTCTGGCGGAAGTCCGTGAAGTCTGCGATTATATTTTGATCATTTCCAAAGGAAAACTGGTCGCAAGTGACACACCGGAGAACCTGGAACGGAATCTGGGAGATTCTGATCTGATTGAGATCGAGACGAAAGCAAGCCCGGACGAAGTTCGAAGAATTCTTGAGACAGTAGATGGAATTCGAAGCATTTCTACAAAGTATCTGGAAAATGGAATCACATGGGCTCAGATTCAGGAGAAGAAAAATACAGATATACGTGAGAAAGTATTTCAGGCATTTGCACAGAATCATCAGCCACTGCTGAAACTGAATCCGCTGCAGGTAAGTCTTGAAGATGTCTTTATGGAACTGACGCAGAGTGACAGGGCAGCAGAAGAATATGCAGAAAAGGCGAAGAAGAAGGAAACGGAGGACATGAAAGATGCTGGCGATTTATAAAAGAGAAGTACGCTCCTATTTTCAGTCTATGGTGGGATGCGTGTTTGTTGCATTTCTTATTGCATTTACAGGAATCTACTTTATGGCATATAACCTGACAGCCGGATATCCATACTTTTCCTATACGCTTTCAGGTACACTGATCGTATTTATCGTAGGGATTCCGCTGATCACGATGCGCAGTTTTTCAGAAGAGCGTAAAAATAAGACGGATCAGCTGCTTCTGACAGCTCCGGTCAGTCTGTGGAAGGTTGTGCTTGGAAAATATCTTGCAATGGTAACGGTAATTGGAATCCCGAATGTGATCTTCTGTGCGTTCCCATTAATCATTAAGGCACAGGGAACTGCATATCTGAAAGTAGATTACATATCCATCGGGGTATTCTTCCTGTTGGGCTGTGTATATGCAGCGATCGGCATGTTCCTGTCTGCTCTGACAGAAAGTCAGATGATCGCATTTATCAGTACATTTGGTATTCTGCTTATCTTGTATCTTTGGAATGGAATTCTTTCCATGCTTCCAAGCAGTGCAGTCAGCGGATTGGTCGGTGTGCTTATTATTCTGACTCTGATTGTTGTTTATATTTATCAGATGACAGGAAATATAGTGATTGCCGGTGTGATCGAAGCAGTTGGTGTGATCGCCGGTGTGGTTGTGTACTTTGTGAAATCAAGTCTTTATGAAAACCTGCTGACAAAGATGCTTGGAAGACTGGCACTTGCAGATGTATTTACGGATATCACTTCGAACAGTATTGTAGATATAACAGGAATCGCGCTGTATCTTTCACTGATCGTAGTCTTTGTGTTCCTGACAGTACAGGCAATCCAGAAGAGACGTTGGAATTAGGAGGGCATGAAAGTGGATAGAAGAAAGAAAACAACAGGAAAGATCAAAGGGATGTTCCACACCTCCGGTACAAAGCACGGATCTTACAGTGTGGGGCTGACAGTACTTGTAATCGCGATTGTTATTGTGTTCAATCTGGTAATCGGACAGATCCCGGAAGCTTATCGCAATCTGGATATGAGCAGTACAAAGATTTATGAAATTTCAGATACAACAAAGGATCTGCTGAGCGGATTGAATGATAAAGTCGATATGAAAGTTCTTGCGGTAAAGAAAGACACGGATGACAGGATTAAGACATTTATCAGTAAATATGCAGCACTTTCAGATAAGATCAATGTTGAGTGGATCGATCCGGTTCTGCATCCGTCAGCATTGACAGAGTATAATGCATCCGAAAATACAATCGTTGTATCTTGTGAAGCAACAGGAAAGACAACAACTATTTCTTTTGACAAGATTCTTGTTATGGATATGTCTTCCTATTATTATTCAGGAAATGCATCTTATTCAGAATTTGACGGAGATGGTCAGTTGACAAGTGCGGTGAATTATGTGACAAGTGATGTGCAGAAGACAATCTATAAAGTAAGCGGGCATGGAGAGGCGGAACTGTCATCTACAGTTACAGATTTGATGAGTAAAAATAATTACACGCTGACAGAGCTGAACCTTCTGATGGCAGATTCCATTCCGGATGATTGTGATCTTCTGCTTATGAATGCACCGACGAATGACCTTTCAGAAAATGAAGTGACACTTCTGACAAATTATCTGGCAGCAGGCGGAAAAGTGATGTGTCTGCTTGGGGATACCTCTCTGACGGATTTCCCAAATCTGGCAAGTGTGCTGAAGGTGTATGGAATTGAAGGTGTAGATGGTTATATTGCGGATCCGACAAGATGTTATCAGAACCAGCCATATTATATCTTCCCACAGTTGAATGTATCCGGTGATCTTGCGAACGGAATCAGTTCTCAGATGGTGCTTTTGACGAATGCGCATGGAATGACATTGACAGATCCGACACGAGATACGATAACAACAAGTGCATTTATGGAGACATCGGAAAATGGATACGCAGTAACAGAGTCTGAACAGAAACAGGGAACGTATGAACTTGGAGTTGTCGCAACAGAGACAATTTCTTCGGGAGATGATTCTTCTTCGGATAGTTCAGATGCCGAGGCAACAGATACAACAACTGATGATAGTGAAAGTACGGAAGATTCTGAGGAAAGCAGTACAACAGAAGCCCGTCTGACGGTGATCTCCGCAGGAAGTCTGATCGATCAGAATATTACAGATGCATTTTCACAGCTTGAGAATACACAGATCTTTATGAATGCAGTAAGTGCAAACTTTGATGGAGTACAGAATCTGTCCATCGAGGCAAAGAGTCTTGGAACAGAGTATAATACGATACAGCATGCCGGTCTGTTCAGTCTTCTTGTAATCTTTGGAATCCCGGCAGTGATTCTTATCGCCGGATTCAGCGTATGGTTCAGAAGAAGAAAAGCTTAAGGAGGAAGAAAATTAGAATGAAGAAAAAGGAAGGGCCATTGATTCTGATCGGTGTTCTGGTGTTGCTCCTTATCCTCTATTTTGCCTTAAGCACATGGAATAAGAAGCAGGATTCCAAGGAAGAAGAAACGGTGAAAGTGACAGACCTGAAGACCTCAGAGATTACCGGGGTGAAATATGATCTTGGTACGGGTGAAATGAATTTTGAGAAAGACGGAGATACCTGGTACTATACCGCAGATAAAGATTTTCCATTGCGTCAGAGTTATCCGAAGACAGTGGCTGATGCTATGGGACAGTTGAGTGCGGATCGAGAACTTGAGGATGCGGATGCGCTGGAAGAATATGGATTAGATCATCCGACTTATACAGTTACACTGACAGATGAAGATGGAACTGTGACAACAATCAAGGTTGGGAATGCGACCGGAAATGATTACTATGCGACAGTGGACGATACGGAAAAGGTTTATACAATTCCGGCGACTTCATTGGATGATATCCAGACAGAACTGGATCAGATCGCTCAGCTGGATACTTATCCAAGCATCGGAAGTGGAAATCTGAAAAAAGAAGTGATCACACAGAACGGTGAGACAACAACCTATGATTCCGAAAATGAGGATCAGGCAGAAGATGTTGCGGCAGTAGCCGGAGGACTTGGTGCTGTGAAGCTGTCAGAGGCGGCGGATTATTCTGTAGATGATGCGGATCTTGCAGGGTATGGTCTGGATGCGACTTCCAGAATCACAGTAGAAGTTACTTATACAAGCGATGATGAAGATCAGACAATGACGCTTTACATCGGAGGAGAAAATGGAAGTGGAGACAGATATGTCATGATGAATGATTCCAGGATCGTGTACCTGATCTCGGATGAAATCTGTAATAATATATTGAATCAATAAAGACTGGTAACTGTTCGGAGAAAACGAAGAAAATTCGGTGCGTTTCCTTTGGACAGTTACCACATTTTATATTTATTTAATTGACTTTTGAGTGAAAACAGCGCAGAATATAGCACATATTATTTTTGTGAAAAACTTAACTCAAGAAATGCATGACAAGATACTGTTGCTGTAAAGAGTGATGGAAGATTGCAGGCGGATTAATTTAAGAAAGAAGGATTAGTGTGAAAGAAAAGTTTTTACGTTTTATGCAGGGAAGGTATGGATTGGATCAGTTCTCTAAGGCTCTGCTTATTGGGGGACTGATAGTAGTGCTCTTATCCTCATTTTTTGCAGGAGGAAGGGCAGGATCATTATTCTATTTACTTGGATGGATATTGATCATTTATTGTTATTTTCGTATATTCTCCAAAAATGTATCTAAACGATATGCGGAAAATCAGAAGTATCTTGCAAAGACATACAAGATTAGGACTTATATTCAGCAGCAGAAGAACAGTCTGGCGCAAAGAAAGGCATATCATATTTATAAATGTCCGGGGTGCAAACAGAAGATTCGTATTCCGAAAGGAAAGGGAAAGATTGAGATTCGCTGTCCGAAATGTGGAACAACATTTATTAAGAAGAGTTGACAGGTTTACTGGAGACGAGCAATCTGTTATGATATTCAAGTGTTGCTGGTCGCACATCGTGTGAACAGTAACTGTTTGTTAGAATAAAGGCAAGAGAAAGAACGAGGAAATAGGAAGGATGTCAGATCCATACAGTATATTAGGTGTAGACAGGAATGCTACGGATGAAGATGTGAAGAAAGCTTATCGAAAGCTGAGCCGACAGTATCATCCAGATGCGAATATCAATAATCCGAAGAAAGATGAGGCTGAGGCGAAGTTTAAGGAAGTGCAGCAGGCTTATCAGCAGATTATGGATGAACGCGAAAAAGGATATACTTCCGGATATGGTTCGAGTGATGGTTCAGGTTATGGAGGTTACGACCCGTTTGGAGGATTCGGCGGTTTTGGTTCTTATGGATATGGTTCAGCAGGAAGTACGGGTAGAACTTCCGGGATGAGTGAGGAAGATGCACATCTGAATGCGGCAGCTAATTACATACGAAGCGGACATTATAAAGAGGCTCTTAACGTACTTGACGGAATCAGTCAGCATAGTGCAAGATGGTATTTCTACAGCGCATCGGCGAATTCCGGATTAGGAAATAACGTGACTGCATTGGAACATGCGAGAGAAGCAGTTCGTCTGGAACCACAGAATATGCAGTATCAGATGTTACTTCAACAACTGGAAGGTGGCGGAAACTGGTATCAGACAAGACAGACAATGTACGGATATCCGGGAACCTATAATAGTAGCTGGTGTGTGAAACTATGTATTGCCAATCTGATGTGCAATATTTGCTGTAACAGTGGCGGACTGTGCCTGGGAGGCGGTCCGGGTGGCGGAACATTTATGTAAGAGGAATAGAAGAGGAGAACCGAGAATGTTAACACAGTTTTCGAGAACAGAACTGCTTTTAGGTAAGGAAGCAATGAACAGGCTGGAAGGCGCCCGCGTTGCAGTATTTGGTATCGGTGGTGTCGGTGGATACGTGTGTGAAGCTCTTGCAAGAAGCGGAGTTGGAAAGCTGGATCTGATCGATAATGATAAAGTCTGTATGAGTAATCTGAACCGACAGATTATTGCAACGAGAAAGACGGTTGGTCAATATAAAACAGAAGTGATGAAGGACAGGATTCTCGATATTAATCCGGAGGCGAAAGTGAACATTCACAATTGTTTCTTTCTGCCGGATAATGCAGATGAATTTCCTTTTGAAGAATATGACTATGTTGTGGATGCGGTAGATACAGTGACAGCTAAAATTGCTTTAGTTATGAAGTGTAAAGAATTGGATATACCGATCATCAGCAGCATGGGGGCGGGGAATAAGCTTGATGCAAGTGCGTTTCGTGTGACGGATATTTATAAGACTAAGGTATGCCCACTTGCGAAGGTAATGCGACGAGAATTAAAGAAACGCGGTGTTAAGAAACTGAAAGTTGTATATTCAGAAGAAGAGCCGATCCGTCCATTGGAAGATACTTCAGATAATTGCAATGTGGAGGAAACTTGTCAGGAAAATCTGGAATACAAGGCTGCAAAACGCAGATCCACTCCGGGCAGTGTGGCATTTGTGCCATCAGTGGCAGGGTTGATCATTGCAGGTGAAGTGATTAAAGATTTGGCAAAATGTGAATAGAACGACAGGGGAAGAGAGATGAGTAAGTCAAAGAAAGAATTAAGCTTTGCGGAGGAAGTAGAGCAGAGTCTGCGCAAGAAATTCAGGAAGAATATCTGGTGTAAATTTACAAAGGCAATCAATGAATATGAACTTGTAAAACCGGGAGACAGAATTGCTGTCTGTATTTCCGGAGGAAAAGATTCTATGTTGCTGGCAAAGCTTTTTCAAGAACTGAAGCGTCATAATAAGTTTGATTTTGAGGTGAAGTTTCTTGTGATGGATCCGGGGTACAGTCCGGTTAACCGTCAGGTGATAGAGGAGAATGCAAAGCGGCTGGAGATTCCGATAGAGGTTTTTGAATCAGATATTTTCGAATCAGTTTTTAATATAGAAAAGTCACCATGTTATCTCTGTGCAAGAATGCGTCGCGGATATCTGTATAGTCATGCGCAGAAGATGGGATGCAATAAGATTGCATTAGGACATCATTATGATGATGTGATCGAGACGATCCTCATGGGGATGCTCTATTCAGCGCAGGTGCAGACGATGATGCCGAAGCTGCATAGTACAAATTTTGAAGGAATGGAACTGATCCGACCGCTATATATGGTTCGCGAAGAAGATATCAAAGCATGGAGAGATTATAATGATCTGTATTTTCTTCAGTGTGCATGTAAGTTTACAGAAGCGTGCGCTACAACTGAGAATGAAGAGAATCTTTCTAAGCGTAAAGAAATCAAAGAATTGATCGCTACATTGAAAAAAGTAAATCCATATGTGGAAGGGAATATTTTCAAGAGTGTTGAAAATGTAAATCTGGATACTGTAGTTGCGTATAAGTCAAAAGGTGAGAAGCATCATTTCCTTGACACTTATGATGAAAAGTTGGAAGGACAAGGTGAATGATACGGAACTGCGGATGTAAATGCAAAAGTAGTGGATATAAAAATGCTAAATTGAAAAATTAAGAAAGAGGCTTGACTTCTGTTTGCCCCCATGATACAATGTTTGGGCGAATGGAAGTAGGCTTTTTTTTTATGCCTAAAAATTGATGGCTCGCAACCATCAGCAACACGTAGGTGAATATATTAAAAGCGAGGTGGAAGTTGTGCGCACAAGAATTACTCTGGAATGTACGGAATGCAAGAACCGTAACTACAACATGACAAAGGATAAGAAGACTCATCCGGAACGCATGGAAACCAAGAAGTACTGCAGATTCTGCAAATCACACACACTGCACAAAGAGACAAAATAATTGTTGTCGAAAGGAAGTGGAATTATGGGTGAGAATACAAAAACTCAGAAAAAGAGCTGGTTCAAAGGACTTAAGGCAGAGTTCAAGAAGATCGTTTGGCCAGACAAGAATACACTTGCTAAACAGACCACGGCAGTTGTTGCTGTCTCCGTAGTGCTTGGAGCGCTGATCTCAGTAGTTGATGCGCTTTTGAGATATGGAATTGACTTTTTAGTGAAATAGTTGATCGCAGCAGAAAGGTGATTTTATGTCAGAGGCAAAATGGTACGTCGTTCATACCTATTCAGGGTATGAGAACAAAGTAAAAGCAAACATTGACAAGACAATTGAGACTCGTCATCTGGAAGACCAGATTTTGGAAGTTCGTGTTCCACTTGAGGAAGTACCTGAGATACGTAATGGAGTGGAAAAGGTCGTACAGAGAAAGATGTTTCCTGGATATGTTATGATCCACATGATTATGAATGATGACACTTGGTATGTTGTAAGAAACACAAGAGGTGTTACAGGATTCGTCGGACCTGGATCCAAGCCGGTACCGCTTGATGAGAGTGAGATGGAGAACCTTGGAATCAAACAGGATGAGGTGATCCTTGATCTTGAGATCGGTGATGTTGTAACTGTACTTAGCGGTGCATGGGAAGGAACAGTTGGAGCTGTTCAGACAATCAACGAACAGAAGAAGAGTCTGACAATCAATGTTGAGCTGTTTGGCCGAGAAACTCCGGTTGAACTTGGTTTTTCAGAAGTGAAGAAAATGGATTAAAATTGCGTGGGAGGGATGAGAATCCCGCCAATACCACAAGGAGGTAATTGAAATGGCAAAAAAAGTAGAAGGATATATCAAATTACAGATTCCTGCTGGAAAGGCAACTCCGGCACCACCGGTTGGTCCTGCACTTGGACAGCACGGTGTAAACATCGTAGAATTTACAAAACAGTTCAATGCTAGAACAGCAGATCAGGGAGATCTTATCATCCCTGTAGTAATCACTGTTTACAATGACAGAAGCTTCAGCTTCATCACAAAGACACCACCGGCAGCAGTTCTTATTAAGAAAGCTTGTAAGATTCAGTCCGGTTCTGGTGTACCGAACAAGACAAAAGTTGCTACAATCACAAAAGCTCAGGTTAGAGAGATCGCTGAAATGAAGATGCCAGACCTGAACGCAGCTACAGTAGAGGCTGCTGAGAGCATGATCGCTGGAACATGCCGTTCCATGGGTGTAGTTGTAGAAGACTAATCCAGATTTTATAACGATTATATTGTAGGATACAATCAGCCGACCTTTTCCGGTGTCCTCGGGGGAGAGAGCGCTGAGAGTTCAATTGTTTAGTAAATTCATAAAGTGGGAGGGGCAAGTTCCCGCCAATACCACAAGGAGGTTATTGTAAAATGAAACGAGGAAAAAAATATATCGAAGCTGCAAAACTGATCGAAAGAGGAAATCTCTATGATCCTGCAGAAGCAGTAGCATTAGTAAAGAAATCAGCAACAGCAAAGTTTGACGAGACAATCGAGGCTCATATCAGAACAGGTTGTGACGGACGTCACGCTGATCAGCAGATCCGTGGTGCTGTAGTTCTTCCACACGGAACAGGTAAGAAGGTTCGCATCCTTGTGTTCGCTAAGGACGCTAAGGCTGAGGAAGCAAAAGCAGCAGGTGCTGACTTCGTTGGAGGAGACGAACTGATCCCGAAGATTCAGAACGAGGGATGGCTTGACTTCGACGTTGTAGTTGCTACACCGGACATGATGGGTGTTGTTGGACGTCTTGGACGTGTACTCGGACCTAAGGGACTTATGCCAAACCCGAAGGCTGGTACAGTAACAATGGACGTTACAAAAGCTATCAACGATATCAAAGCTGGTAAGATTGAGTACAGACTGGACAAGACAAACATTATCCATGTTCCGGTTGGAAAAGCATCCTTTACAGAGGAGCAGTTAGCGGACAACTTCCAGACGCTTATCGATGCAATTAACAAGGTTAGACCAGCCGCTGTTAAAGGTCAGTACCTGAAGAGTGTAACTCTTACATCTACAATGGGACCTGGCGTAAAGGTTAACCCGGTTAAGCTTGCATAATAAAATGTAAAAGAGACAGTTGCGAGACTGTCATAGAGGAGGGTCTGCTTTCGGCGGATCCTCTTTTGAAAAAGAAAAAAAGAAAACGATGAAAAATAGGCTTGACATATGGAAAATAACATGGTATTATAGCCTAGCAACTGCCGAAGACAGTAGGTGCTGAAAAAGCGTAAGTTATGAACGCCTACCGAGGAAGAATGAATTTTTACATGCGTATGAATTTGTAGAACCTCCACGTCTTTGGACCTGGAGATTTTTTTAGTTTCAGCAGAGTGATCTGCTGGGAACTTTGGCAGTACACGAATAATATAAGGAGGTGTACCGAAAAGTGGCAAAGGTTGAAGTAAAACAGCCAATCGTTGACAAGATTGCAGAAGAGATTAAAGACGCTCAGTCAGTAGTTCTCGTTGACTACCGTGGACTTACAGTTGCTCAGGATACAGAGCTTCGTAAACAGCTTAGAGAAGCTGGTGTGATCTACAAAGTTTACAAGAACACAATGATGAAGAGAGCTTTCGAGGGTACTGAATTTGCAGCCCTTGATGACTGCCTGGAAGGACCAAGCGCTATTGCTATTTCTAAAGATGACGCAACAGCACCGGCAAGAATCCTTTACAAATTTGCACAGGATGCTCCGGCACTTGAACTTAAGGGTGGTGTAGTTGAAGGAACAGCATATGATGTAGCAGGTATTTCTGAACTTGCTAAGATCCCTTCAAGAGACGAACTGCTTTCCAAGTTGCTTGGAAGCTTACAGTCACCTATCACAAACTTTGCTCGTGTTATCAAACAGATCGCAGAGCAGGGTGGAGAAGCGGCTCCAGCAGAAGCAGCAGAGGAGACAGCAACAGACGCAGAGTAATATGCGTCAGCTGATCTGGATACAGACAGCATATATGAGCAGATGCTCATCTAATTAATTAAGAATGAAAAGAAAAATGGAGGATATTTAAAATGGCTAAATTGACAACAGCTGAAATGATCGAAGCGATCAAAGAGTTATCAGTATTAGAGTTAAACGAGCTTGTTAAAGCTTGTGAAGAAGAGTTCGGCGTATCTGCAGCAGCAGGCGTTGTAGTTGCAGCAGCAGCTGAGGGTGCAGGAGCAGCAGAGAAAGATGAGTTCGACGTAGAGCTTACATCCGCTGGAGCATCTAAAGTAAAAGTTATCAAGGCTGTTCGTGAGATCACAGGTCTTGGACTTAAAGAAGCTAAAGAGCTTGTAGACGGAGCTCCGAAGGTAGTTAAAGAGGCAGTTTCTAAAGCAGAGGCTGAGGAAATCAAAACTAAACTTGAAGAGCAGGGAGCAGAGGTTACTCTTAAATAATTTTCCTGAATATAAGTTTATTCCGACCGCAGAAGATGATATGCTTCTGCGGTCTTTTTGCGAAAGAGGCGTTAGAAATGGATGCAGTTGAGTTGACGAGAGAGCTGATTAAGATAGAAAGTACGGATCCAGGAAGCTGGGAAACCGAGATTGGTGAATATATCTGCGACTATTTGAAAGAGAGTGGAGCAGATACAGAGGCTTACGAAGTAGAGCCGGGAAGAAAAATTGTAAAAGGTGTTGTGAAAGGTGCGAAAGCGCATCCGGCACTGGTATTTATCTGTCACATGGATACGGTTGTTAAGGGCGAAGGATGGACAAAAAATGCATTCGGCGCAGAAGTTTCAAATGGGAAAATCTGGGGACGAGGAGCTTGTGATATGAAGTCAGGACTTGCAAGTGCGTTGACAGCATTTGCGGAGGTGGCAAAATCACAGAAAGAGAATGCTGAGGATATAGAAAAACTTCCGGGAACATTAGTCTTTATCGGAACAGTAGACGAGGAAGCAGATATGAAAGGGTCAGAAGCAGCAGTGCAACAAGGATGGATTCAGAAGGAAGACTGGGTTCTTGATATGGAACCGACTTCCGGAATGATTCAGATGGCTCACAAAGGGAGAACCTGGTTTGAACTTAATGTGGAAGGTATTACTGCACATGCGAGTATGCCGGAGAAGGGGGCAGATGCAATCGCCGGAATCGCATTTATGATCGCAGAGATCCGAAAAGCGATGGGAAAAGTACCGACACATGAAGAACTTGGAAAGTCTACGGTTACATTTGGACAGATTTCCGGAGGATACAGTCCATATGTAGTATCAGATCACAGCATGGTGACGATAGATATGCGTCTTGTTCCGCCGATGAATACACAAGAGGCAGAAAAGATTGTTCGAAAAGCAATTGAAATTGGGGAAAATGCAGTTCCGGGTGTAAAGGGTTCTTATAAGATTACAGGTGACAGACCACCGGTGGAGACACACATGGAGTCAGGTCTTATGAAAGCTTTATCTGAATCAGTGAAAAAAGTTACTGGAAAAGATCCGGTTGTGTCAGCGTTCACGGGTTATACAGACACAGCAGTTGTGGCAGGTCTTTTGGGAAATCCGAATTGTATGTCTTATGGGCCGGGAAATCTTGCACAGGCTCATAAACCGGATGAGTATGTTGAAATTGCGGATATTGAGCGGTGTGTTCAGGTTTATCGTGAGCTGATCTGTCTTTATGAAGATATGATATAGAAGTTATTTCTGAAAAAAAGATACTGTTCAAAAGGAAAAAGCTTAGAATAGCGGAAGATATAACATATCTTGAGAAAAAAGTCAAGAAAAATATAAAAAACACAAGAATCATGTTGACAATAAAAAGAGCTTTGTGATATAGTAGAAAATGCGCTATTGTGGAAAGGTATGCCATATAGTGACAGAGAATACTGTCGCAAGGCTCTTTTCATTTTTATATAACTGGAACTCGTAAAAGGCAGTTTATTGCCTGCAAAAACAATAAATGAGGAGTGAAACGTCAATGGAGAAAAACAGAATTCGTCCCATCAAAACCGGAAAAAGCTTCCGCATGAGCTATTCCAGGCAGCAAGAAGTATTGGAGATGCCTAACCTCATTGAAGTTCAGAAAGATTCCTATCAGTGGTTTCTTGACAAAGGACTGAAAGAGGTATTCGATGATATTTCCCCGATCGCAGATTACAATGGTCATCTGAGTCTGGAATTTGTGGATTTTACACTCTGCGAGGAAGATGCAAAATATACGATTGATGAGTGTAAAGAACGTGATGCAACTTATGCAGCACCTCTGAAAGTCAGAGTAAGGCTTTATAATAAGGAGACTGATGAGATTAACGAGCATGAGATCTTTATGGGAGATCTTCCGCTGATGACAAAGACAGGTACTTTTGTTATCAATGGTGCTGAGCGTGTTATCGTCAGCCAGCTTGTGCGTTCCCCGGGTATCTATTATGGAATCGCACATGATAAGTTCGGTAAGAAACTTTATTCAGCAACTGTTATCCCGAACCGTGGAGCATGGCTGGAATATGAGACTGATTCCAATGACGTTTTCTATGTACGTGTAGACCGTACAAGAAAAGTGCCGATCACAGTTCTGATCCGTGCACTTGGAGTAGGTACAAATGCAGAGATCATTGAACTCTTTGGTGAAGAGCCAAAACTTCTTGCAAGTTTTGGAAAAGATACTTCTGAGAACTACCAGGAAGGTCTGTTAGAGCTCTATAAGAAGATCCGTCCGGGCGAGCCGCTGGCAGTAGACAGTGCAGAAAGCCTGATTACAAGCATGTTCTTTGATCCAAGACGTTATGATCTTGCCAAAGTTGGACGTTATAAGTTTAATAAGAAGCTTCTTCTTAAGAACCGTGTATCAGGACAGATCCTCGCTGAGGATGCTGTAAGTGCGATCACAGGTGAAGTTGTTGCTGAAAAGGGAACAAAGATTACTCGTGAGATCGCTGATATGATCCAGAATGCGGCAGTACCGTACATCTGGGTAGAGGGTGAAGAGACTTCCAGAAATATCAAGGTTCTTTCCAATATGATGGTTGACCTCCAGGCTGTTGTTGATATTGATCCGGCCGAGGTTGGCGTGACAGAGCAGGTATATTATCCGGTTCTTGCAGGAATCATTGAAGAATCTGCAGGTGATGTAGATGAGATGAAGAGACTGATTAAGAGAGATCTTCATGATCTGATTCCGAAGCACATCACAAAAGAAGATATTTTTGCATCTATCAACTACAACATGCATCTTGAGTATGGCATGGGAAATGATGATGATATCGACCATCTGGGTAACAGACGTATCCGTGCGGTTGGAGAACTTCTTCAGAATCAGTACAGAATCGGTCTGTCCAGACTGGAAAGAGTTGTTCGTGAGAGAATGACAACACAGGATCAGGATGGTATTTCACCACAGTCCCTGATCAACATTAAGCCTGTAACAGCAGCAGTGAAGGAATTCTTCGGATCTTCCCAGCTGTCACAGTTCATGGATCAGAACAACCCGCTTGGAGAGCTGACACATAAGAGACGTCTCTCCGCACTTGGTCCTGGAGGTCTGTCAAGAGACCGTGCAGGATTCGAGGTCCGCGACGTTCACTATTCTCACTATGGAAGAATGTGTCCTATCGAGACTCCTGAAGGTCCTAACATCGGTCTGATCAACTCCCTCGCATGTTATGCGAGAATCAACGAGTATGGATTTATCGAAGCACCATACCGTAAAGTTGACAAGACAGATCCGATGAACCCGGTTGTTACAGATGAAGTTGTATATATGACTGCTGATGAAGAGGATAATTACCATGTAGCACAGGCGAATACACCTCTTGATGAAGAAGGTCATTTCATTAATAAGAACGTATCCGGTCGTTACCGTGAGGAAACACAGGACTACGAAAGAAATAAATTCGATTACATGGACGTATCACCTAAGATGGTGTTCTCCGTGGCTACAGCGTTGATTCCGTTCCTTCAGAACGATGATGCCAACCGTGCGCTGATGGGATCTAACATGCAGCGTCAGGCAGTACCGCTTCTTACAACAGAAGCTCCGGTAGTCGGAACAGGTATGGAAGTTAAGACAGCTGTTGACTCCGGTGTGGCTGAAGTTGCAGAGCAGGCTGGTGTGGTTGAAAGCTCTACATCTACAAGCATCACGATCAGACATGATGACGGAACAAAGAAAACATATAAACTGACAAAATTCCAGAGAAGTAACCAGAGCAACTGCTACAACCAGAGACCAATTGTTGACAAAGGTGAACGCGTTGAGGCAGGACAGGTTATCGCTGATGGACCGTCTACATCCGGTGGAGAGATGGCTCTTGGTAAGAACCCACTGATCGGATTCATGACATGGGAAGGTTACAACTACGAGGATGCTGTTCTCTTAAGTGAGAGACTGGTTCAGGATGATGTCTACACATCTGTTCATATTGAAGAATATGAAGCAGAAGCAAGAGATACAAAGCTCGGACCAGAAGAGATCACAAGAGACATCCCAGGTGTTGGTGATGATGCACTGAAAGATCTGGATGAGAGAGGAATCATCCGTATCGGTGCTGAGGTTCGTGCCGGAGATATCCTTGTCGGAAAAGTAACTCCAAAGGGAGAGACAGAGCTGACTGCTGAAGAGAGACTGCTTCGTGCAATCTTCGGTGAGAAAGCACGTGAGGTAAGAGATACATCTCTGAAAGTACCTCATGGAGAATATGGTATCGTAGTAGATGCCAAAGTGTTTACAAGAGAAAACGGAGATGAGCTGTCACCTGGAGTAAATCAGGCAGTTCGTATTTACATCGCTCAGAAGAGAAAGATCTCCGTTGGTGATAAGATGGCCGGACGACATGGAAACAAGGGTGTTGTTTCCCGTGTACTTCCAGTAGAAGATATGCCATTCCTTCCGATGGACGTCCTCTGGATATCGTGCTGAACCCACTGGGTGTGCCTTCTCGTATGAACATCGGACAGGTGCTTGAGATTCATCTGAGTCTTGCAGCAAAAGCACTTGGATTCAACGTATCAACTCCTGTATTCGCAGGTGCGAACGAGAACGATATTATGGATACACTGGATCTGGCAAATGATTATGTAAACCTTGAGTGGGATGAGTTCGAGAAGAAGCATGGCGAAGAGCTTCGTCCGGAAGTTCTCCAGTTCCTGTCTGAGAACAGAGATCACAGAGAACTCTGGAAGGGTGTTCCGCTGTCAAGAGACGGTAAAGTTCGTCTTCGTGACGGACGTACAGGAGAGTACTTCGACAGCCCGGTAACAATCGGACACATGCATTATCTGAAACTGCATCATCTGGTAGACGACAAGATCCATGCTCGTTCTACTGGTCCTTACTCTCTCGTAACACAGCAGCCGCTGGGTGGAAAAGCTCAGTTCGGTGGACAGCGTTTCGGAGAGATGGAGGTATGGGCCCTGGAGGCTTATGGTGCATCTTATACACTGCAGGAGATCCTGACAGTGAAGTCTGACGACGTTGTAGGACGTGTGAAGACATATGAGGCAATTATTAAGGGAGAGAATATTCCTGAACCAGGAGTTCCTGAGTCATTTAAGGTTCTTCTTAAAGAGCTCCAGTCACTTGCTCTGGATGTCCGTGTACTGCGTGATGACAATACAGAGGTTAAGATCATGGAGAGCGTTGATTACGGTGAGACAGACCTGCGTCATATCATCGAAGGAGACAGAAAGTATCGTGATGAGAATGAATCTTTCGGAGAGCATGGATTCACAGAGAAGGAGTTTGTCGGAGAAGAACTGGAAGATGTTGAACCGGACGAAGAGCCGGACGACAGCGATCTTGAGAACTTAAGTTTTGATGATGATGATTACCTGGGTGAGGAATAATAAGGAGGAGCCGTTTTTATGCCAAATAACAATGAACAACAATATGAACCGTTAACATTTGATGCGATTAAGATCGGCCTGGCTTCACCTGAAAAAATCCTGGAGTGGTCCAGAGGTGAGGTAACAAAGCCGGAGACCATCAACTACAGGACTTTGAAGCCGGAGAAGGACGGACTTTTCTGTGAGAGAATCTTCGGACCAAGCAAAGACTGGGAGTGTCACTGCGGTAAATACAAAAAGATCCGTTATAAGGGGGTTGTATGTGATCGCTGTGGTGTTGAGGTTACAAAGGCCAGTGTTCGTCGTGAGCGTATGGGACACATCGCTCTGGCAGCACCGGTATCCCATATCTGGTACTTCAAAGGAATTCCGAGCCGTATGGGTCTGATCCTTGACATTTCTCCAAGAACACTGGAGAGAGTACTTTACTTTGCTTCTTACATCGTGCTTGATAAGGGAGAGACAGATCTCTCTTACAAGCAGATTCTTTCAGAGGCAGAGTATCAGGAAGCAAAGGAAAAATGGGGAAGACATGCATTCCGTGTAGGTATGGGTGCTGAATCCATCAAAGAGCTTCTTGAGTCTATTGACCTTGAGAAAGAATATGCAGAACTTCAGGCAGGCCTGGAGAATGCAACAGGACAGAAGCGTGCGAGAATTGTAAAACGTCTGGAAGTTGTAGAAGCATTCCGCGAGTCCGGAAACAGACCGGAGTGGATGATCCTTACAGCTATCCCGGTTATCCCGCCGGATCTGCGTCCTATGGTACAGCTGGATGGAGGACGTTTTGCAACATCTGACCTGAATGATCTGTACAGAAGAATCATTAACAGAAATAACCGTCTGAGAAGACTCCTTGAACTGGGAGCACCAGATATTATCGTAAGAAACGAGAAGCGTATGCTTCAGGAAGCTGTTGATGCGCTGATCGATAACGGACGTCGTGGACGTCCGGTAACAGGACCTGGAAACAGAGCACTCAAGTCTCTGTCTGACATGCTGAAAGGTAAGTCCGGACGTTTCCGTCAGAACCTGCTTGGAAAACGTGTTGACTATTCAGGACGTTCTGTTATCGTCGTTGGACCAGAACTGAAGATCTATCAGTGTGGTCTGCCGAAAGAGATGGCAATCGAGCTGTTCAAGCCATTCGTTATGAAAGAGCTTGTAGCGAACGGAACAGCACACAATATCAAAAATGCAAAGAAAATGGTCGAGAGACTTCAGCCAGAGGTATGGGATGTGCTTGAAGAAGTAATCAAAGAGCATCCGGTTATGCTGAACCGTGCCCCTACTCTGCATAGACTTGGTATCCAGGCATTTGAGCCAATCCTTGTAGAAGGTAAGGCAATCAAGCTTCATCCACTGGTATGTACAGCTTACAATGCCGATTTCGATGGAGACCAGATGGCTGTCCATGTACCGCTGTCACAGGAAGCACAGGCAGAGTGCCGTTTCCTTCTTCTTTCACCAAACAACTTGCTGAAACCATCTGATGGTGGTCCGGTAGCCGTTCCTTCACAGGATATGGTACTTGGTATTTATTATCTGACTCAGCTTCGTCCTGGTGCAAAGGGAGAGGGCATGTTCTTTAAGAGCGTGAACGAGGCTATTCTTGCATACGAGAATGGATATATCACACTTCACTCACAGATTAAAGTACGTGTGACAAAGACTCTTGCAAATGGAGAAGAGAAGACAGGAACTATTGACGCAACACTTGGTCGTCTCCTGTTTAACGAGATCATTCCACAGGATCTTGGTTTTGTAGACCGTGAGGTTGAGGGAAATGAACTTAAGATGGAAATTGACTTCCATGTTGGTAAGAAACAGCTGAAGCAGATCCTTGAGAAAGTTATCAACACTCATGGAGCTACACAGACAGCAGAAGTTCTTGATGATGTTAAGGCAATCGGATACAAGTTCTCTACAAGAGCAGCTATGACCGTATCCATTTCCGATATGACTGTACCACCGCAGAAACCGCAGATGATGCAGGAAGCACAGGATACAGTAGACAAGATCACAAAGAACTACAAACGTGGTCTTATCACAGAGGAAGAGCGTTACAAAGAAGTTGTTGAGACATGGAAAGCAACTGATGATAAACTGACAGAGGCACTGCTGACAGGTCTTGATAAATACAATAACATCTTCATGATGGCAGATTCCGGAGCCCGTGGATCTGACAAGCAGATCAAACAGCTTGCAGGTATGCGTGGACTTATGGCTGATACAACAGGTCGTACGATCGAGTTGCCTATCAAGTCAAACTTCCGTGAAGGTCTTGACGTACTGGAATACTTCATGTCTGCCCATGGAGCTCGAAAAGGAATGGCCGATACAGCTCTTCGTACAGCCGATTCCGGTTACCTGACAAGACGTCTTGTAGACGTATCTCAGGAGCTTATCATTCACGATGCAGATTGTGCAAAACCGGGTCAGCCGATTCCGGGAATGTATGTATCTGCATTCATGGATGGAAATGAAGAGATTGAGAGCCTTCAGGATCGTATCACAGGAAGATTTGCTGCTGAGGATCTTAAAGATAAAGACGGAAACGTCCTTGTAAAAGCAAACCATATGATTACACCTCGTCGTGCAGAGCGCGTGATGAAGAAAGGTGTTGACGAGAACGGAAATCCTCTTGAGCAGGTTAAAATCCGTACAATTCTTACATGTAAATGTAAGAACGGTGTATGCTCCAAATGTTATGGTGCGAACATGGCAACAGGTGAGGCAGTTCAGGTTGGTGAAGCAGTCGGAATCATGGCCGCTCAGTCAATCGGAGAACCAGGTACACAGCTTACTATGCGTACATTCCATAATGGTGGAGTTGCCGGTGACGATATCACACAGGGTCTTCCTCGTGTCGAGGAGCTTTTCGAGGCAAGAAGACCTAAGGGACTTGCCATCATCACAGAGATCGCAGGACGTGCAACACTCAGTGATACAAAGAAGAAACGTGAGGTTATCGTTACAAACGAAGAGACAGGAGAATCCAAATCCTATCTTATTCCTTACGGATCACGTATCAAAGTACAGGACGGCGTTATGCTTGAAGCCGGAGATGAGCTTACAGAAGGTAGCGTAAATCCACATGATATCCTGAAAATCAAAGGACTTCGTGCAACACAGGATTATATGCTCCAGGAAGTACAGCGTGTATACCGTCTCCAGGGTGTTGAGATCAACGATAAGCATATCGAGGTTATCGTTCGTCAGATGCTGAAGAAGATCAGAATCGAAGAGAAGGGTGATACAGAGTTCCTGCCTGGAACAATGGTAGACGTTCTTGAGTTCGAAGAAGTAAACGAGCAGCTTGTTGCAGAAGGAAAAGAGCCGGCTACCGGAGAGCAGATCATGCTTGGTATCACAAAGGCTTCTCTGGCAACAGAATCCTTCCTGTCAGCCGCTTCCTTCCAGGAGACAACAAAGGTTCTGACAGAAGCAGCTATCAAGGGTAAAGTTGACCATCTGGTTGGTCTGAAAGAGAACGTTATCATCGGTAAACATATTCCTGCCGGAACAGGTATGAAGAAGTACCGTGATGTAAAACTCAACACAGATATTAAGATGGAAGATGAACTGGATCTTGAAGATGACATTGAATTCGACGAGAATGCTGATCTGACAGATGAACTTACAGAAGAAGCTGTTGTAGACGAAAATGCAGATGCAGTTGAGGAAACAGTAACAGAAACTGAAGAGTCTACAGAAGAATAAGAAAAAAGCATATTTAATATGCTGACATAAAAAAATATCCCCATGGATGAGAAATCGTCTATGGGGATATTTTTATACAAATAAAGATTTGGTGTAGAGATTCTTTTTCGAGTGCGGACGAAATCCGATAGCACTTATAAAGTTTATTCTAATAGACAGACTTTTTCGTCGCTATCTGATTTCTACTCTCTCGAAAGAAGAACTCTACTTAAGAAGCAGATGCACCGGATGTTCTGTAGAATGATATCCATCTCTCAAACGTGTTTGTGTTTAATAAAATTTAACGTAGAAGTCTATCTTTTTCAATAAACAGAAAATATGAGCTTGAAGAAGTTTCATGTTAGAAGAGTGATACAGGAATGAAGACGAATGTGGAGCATGCTTGCTCATACTTGAAAAACAATAGATTGCGTTAAAGAAAGGATTGACAGCTGTCTGAGCGGCAGCGAGTTTGTCAATCCTTTCTTTGCTTTTAGCAGTATGTTGTTTTTCCTAGTATGAACAGTATGCGTAACCCTGAGTCGGCGTTCCTGTATCATTCTTCTAACAATCGACTTCCTAAAATAATATTTTCTGTTTTCGTCCGTATATCAGTAAAATGATTTCTACGCTAAATTTATATTTAGATAGTCTCTCCATTTTTATATTTCTGAAGTACATTCTGGATACGCTCATTCGGACTGAGAATCTCGCTCAGTGATCCGTCATGATTCAGAGTATCAATGATCAGAGCAATGTACTTGCTCATATCGCAGTTGATATAATATGGTTTTGAAAGAAGGTTTGGTGTCTGATAGATGAGGTTTGTTGTCAGGATACCATCAATAATACCTCCTTCATAAGCTTTGTCAAACTTCTCCATTCCGTTAGTAAACAGACCAAAAGTAGCAGCGGCAAAGATACGTTTTGCTTTACGTCTCTTTAATTCTGTAGCAACTTCAATGATACTGTCTCCGGAAGAAATCATATCATCAATAATAATTACATCTTTGCCCTCTACAGAGCTTCCAAGGAACTCATGAGCAACGATAGGGTTACGTCCGTTTACAATCTGAGTGTAATCACGGCGTTTGTAGAACATACCCATATCCAGACCAAGAACGTTTGCAAGATATACAGCACGGTTTGTACCACCTTCATCCGGACTAATCGCCATCATATGTTCACTGTCGATCTGAAGATCCTTTACCTTGCGAAGAAGACCTTTGATGAACTGATAAGTTGGTGAGATTGTCTCAAATCCACTCAGCGGAATCGCATTTGATACACGAGGGTCATGAGCATCAAAAGTGATAATATTGTCAACTCCCATACGGACAAGCTCCTGAAGCGCAAGTGCGCAGTCAAGAGATTCACGGGAAGTTCTCTTATGCTGACGGCTTTCATAAAGGAATGGCATAATAACGTTAATACGGCGTCCCTTACCACCTACAGCAGCAATGATTCTCTTTAAGTTCTGGAAATGGTCATCCGGTGACATATGGTTTGTGTTTCCTGTCAGAGAGTAAGTAACATTATAATTACATACATCAACCATCAGGTAAATATCTTTTCCTCGTACGGATTCTCCAAGGATACCTTTGGCTTCACCAGAACCAAAACGCGGTACGCTGGCATTGATCAGATAATTCTCTTTCTCATATCCGGAGAAAGCAACATCATTCTTGTGCTCGTGAGCGCTTTCGCGGCGCCTTTTAACAAGGTAATCATTTACCTTATTTCCAAGCTCTTCACAGCCAAGTAAAGGAATGATTCCAAGGCTTCCTACTGGTATGTTCTCCAAGATACGTTCTGAACGACTTAACATGAGTCATAATCCTCCTAATGTTCTAACTTCTTTTTAATACGTATATCATCACCGACTATTTTCAACAGACTATATCTGCTTGTAATTCTGGAGAAAGAACGCTCAGTATAAAGATCAGCGAGCGACTCCAAAGAAAGGTTTGTTGAAATAATCGTTGATTTCCTATGCAGCAGCCTTTCATTGATGCAAGTAAAAAACTGTGATGCAATAAAGGCGTTTGTGTACTCTGTCCCAAGATCATCAATAATAAGCAGATCACAGTCAAAAATGTATTCACACATGTTATGTGCATCAATGTCATTTTTGTCAAATGCATTCTTGGCAAGAGTATTAAAAAGCTGTGGAGCAGAAAAATACAAAACAGAATATTCTCTGTTCATAATCTCTTTTGCGATACAGGTGGAGAGAAAGGTTTTCCCAACACCGACATCTCCATAGAAAAAGAGATTGTTAAACTCTGTACCAAAGCTGTCGATAAAATGATGGCAGATGCGCAAAGTATCTTCCATCATGGAACGAGAAGAACGTCCCGTTTTCTTATCGTAATGTGAAACCGGATAATAGTCAAGTCTGAAATTGCTAAAATCTGCTTCTACAGGGAATTTTTTAATATTTGACTGGTCATAAAGCAATCCAATGATCGCTTTTTTGAAACAATGGCATTTTTTATTACCAATGTATCCGGTATCTTTACAATCCGGACAGTCGTAAACCGGCTCCAGATAATCTTCTGGGAAGCCGGCTGATTTGAGCAGATGAATCTTACGATTACGTAATTCTGCAAGATCTTTCTTTAAAGCATCAACTGCACTGGTATCTCCATCAAGTAGTTTCTTTCCATGCTGAATAGACAGTGAGGCAATGGAGTCATCAAGTGTTTTGAATTCAGGGAGCTTTTTATAGACTTCTTCATACCGGGCCATCTGAATGTCATGGCTATGTAATTGTTTCTGCTCATATTTACGCATGATTGCATGGTACTGTGAATTTTTTAATCCCATGTAAAGACTCCTTTTAAATTCTCTTAAATATAATTGATCTTCTAAACTATTGTTTTTTCATTAGTTGCTCTTTAAAAGCTGCTCTTCCAGAGAATCCATGTCGTAGGAACGTCTCTCAAAATTATTCAGATTTCTTGTGACATTCTTTGGTTTTGTGGCAGGACTTCTATGTAAGGAACGTTCTTTCTGGAATTCATGATCCAAGGCATTGATATCAGTCAGATGATGAATATTGCATTCATACCATTTTGTGAGAATGGAGTCAGCATATTCAAAACTTGGCTGATGTGTGGCAGAGATTGTTCTGCGGCAGGCTTCCTGAATGATGTCAGCGGAAAATCCATAAGTATCAGCCCATTTATTAATATATTCCAGTTCGGAAGAGGCAGGTCCTCTGTTCTTAATGCCGAATGCATTCAAAACCGTGTAGCAGTTACGGCTGTATGCAGCAGCCTGTTCTTTTGCCTGTGATATAGTTTCAACTCCGTTCTCTACCCAGGAAATGGCAACCTTCTGGATATAATGCATACTCTTATGTCCGTTCTCTACACAGGATTCAATCAGATATTCAATCAAATCAGCAGACATATGCAGCGTATCATAGAAGTAAGTAATTGTGTCGACATCCGTATGCGTCAGTGTCTTGCCAAGGTACTGTTCTGTGATAAACAGGAGAGACTTGATCTCCTTCTGGGCACGGAATGTATCAAGAGGAACCGCATTGGAAACAGGAGTCTGGATACTGCTTTCTACCGGTGCAGAAACAGCTTCTGAGCGGAACTCTGTTACCGGAGCTACCGGAGTCTGAGTTGGAATTGAATCCTGTGGATAGCCTGATGCACAGCCGGAAAAATCAGTTGTATCTCCACAAGTATTCTCTTCTTCATCGCGAAGAAATTCAACGGCAGTGATTCCACCATCCGGTCCGTGTCCAAGTCTGAGAAGACCGACAGATTCCCAGTAACGGAAAGCGCGAAGAACATCATTCTCTGTATTATTCAGATAATCTGCGATCATGGAGATGCTCAGAGAAGATGCAGCATCCTCAACATGGCGGAGAAGAAAAAGGTATACTTTTACAAACTCTCCGTTCGCATTCGCCATATAATGATCTACAAAGCTGTTCGGCAGCATTGTCATATTCATCTGAAAATTATTCTTTAAAACCAAAGTCTTCATAACTTATCCTGCTTTCTCTATGTATTAACCAATTGCCACTTGCTCTGTCTGATGAGGGGCAACCTGAAATCTATATCTTCTTCTCTTTAGTGTGAATATTATAACATCATATGAGAATCTTAAAAAGAATTTTCGAGTGGGTAACTAGGACTTTTTTGTAGATAACTATGTGGAGAAAATGTGGATAAAGTGTGGAAAAGTTCACATGCATGTGGATATCTATGTGAACTTTTCCACAGAATAGTTTAGCAAAGTTATTGAGAAAGCCTTATTTTAAAATGTCTTCGCCGATTTTGACAACATCTCCGGCTCCCATTGTGATCAGGAGATCTCCGGATTTGCAGTTTTCTTTAAGGAAAGCTTCTATTTCTTCAAAACTTGGAAGGTAATGTGCATCTGTTCCAAGTTTACGTGCTTCCTCTGCAAGACCGGCAGAAGAAACTCCGAGAGTATCTGTCTCACGAGCTGCATAGATATCTGCAAGCACCAGATGATCCGTGTGAGAAAGAGCTTCTGCAAATTCATGGAAGAAAGCCTTTGTTCTCGTATAAGTATGTGGTTGGAAGACACACCATACCTGATTGTGTGGGTAGTGCTGTGCAGCCTTCAGAGTAGCGGCAATCTCTGTCGGATGATGTGCATAATCATCGACAACAGTTACACCGTTAAATGTTCCCTTGTATTCGAAACGACGGTCTGTTCCACTGAAAGAAAGAATTCCTTTTTTAATTGTTTCCATTGGAATCTGAAGCAGTTCAGCAGTAGCAATAGATGCAAGTGCATTTGACACATTATGATCACCTGTTACAGAAAGCTGGATATGGTCAACCACTTTTCCGTTCTTTATAAGATCAAATGCAACAAGCCCTTTTTCATCATAAGTGATGTTAGAAGCACTGTAGTCAAGCATATCAGAAGAACCATAAGTGATCACATTGCAGTCAAGACCGTCATAAATCTCCTGATAATTGTCGATATCACCATTGATGATCAAAGTTCCATCAGAAGGAAGAAGTGCTGCAAACTGATGGAAAGAATGTCTGATGTCTTCAAGATCCTTGAAGAAGTCCAGATGATCTTCCTCAATATTGAGGATGACACTGATCTTCGGATAAAAATGAAGGAAACTGTTTGTATACTCACAGGCTTCTGTGATAAAAGTCTCGGATTTTCCAACGCGGATGTTACCACCGATTGCCTTGAGAATACCGCCGACAGAAATTGTAGGATCCAGATCGGCTGCAAGTAAAATATGAGAGATCATGGATGTAGTAGTAGTTTTTCCATGAGTACCGGATACAGCGATTGGTGTCTTGTAATTTTTCATCAGCTGTCCAAGCAGTTCTGCGCGTGTAAGCATTGGAATCTTGCGGGCAACAGCTTCCATAAGCTCTGGATTAGCTTTATTGATCGCAGCAGTGTATACAACACAGTCAATTCCGTCAGAAATGTTCTCGGCACACTGTCCGTAATGGATGATGGCACCTTCAGACTCCAGCTTCTTTGTAAGCGGAGACTCCTTTGAATCTGAACCGGATACAGTAAATCCTTCTTCCAGAAGAATCTCAGCAAGACCGCTCATACTGATTCCGCCAATTCCAATAAAATGAATATGTATCGGCTTTTCAAAATTGATTTTATACATTGAGATACGCCCTTTCTTTAATAGATTTTATAAAATAACTTGTGATTTTAGTCATAAATCTTCTATATCGTTTATATTATACTATATATCGAAAAAAAAGAAAGAAGATCTTTTTGGTAGAAATTGATAAAAAGGAGAAAAAAGTATGAAAAAAATTGTAAAATATGTTTGTTATTTCTAAATATATGGTATAATGATTCTAGCTTACTTGAAATGAGGTGACGTAATGTATAAGAAGGAAATGATTGCCATGCTGCTGGCGGGTGGACAGGGCAGTCGACTTGGAGTACTTACATCAAAAGTTGCAAAACCAGCAGTTGCTTTTGGTGGAAAGTACCGTATTATTGATTTCCCGCTTAGCAACTGTATTAACTCGGGAATCGATACGGTTGGTGTACTGACACAGTATCAGCCGCTTCGCCTGAATACACATATTGGAATTGGAATTCCGTGGGATCTGGATCGCAACGTTGGAGGTGTATCAGTTCTCCCACCATATGAGAAGAGTACAAACAGTGAGTGGTATACAGGAACAGCGAATGCCATTTATCAGAATCTGAATTACATAGAGACTTATAATCCGGACTATGTACTGATTCTTTCAGGAGATCATATCTATAAGATGGATTATGAAGTGATGCTTGATTTCCATAAGGCAAACAATGCTGATGTGACAATTGCAGCAATGCCGGTGCCGATGGAAGAAGCAAGCCGTTTCGGAATTGTAGTGACAGATCAGGACAGCAGGATCAAAGAATTCGAAGAGAAGCCTGAGAAGCCAAGCAGTAATCTGGCATCGATGGGAATCTATATCTTCAGCTGGCCGGTTCTTAAAGAGGCACTTATCAAGCTGAAAGACCAGCCAAACTGTGATTTCGGAAAACACATTATTCCATATTGTCATGAAAAAGGGGACAGGCTGTTTGCATATGAGTACAACGGATACTGGAAAGATGTTGGAACACTCAGCTCTTATTGGGAAGCGAATATGGAACTGATCGACATCATTCCGGAGTTTAATCTTTATGAAGAATTCTGGAAGATCTATACGAACAGTGCGAATATTCCTCCACAGTATATTGCAGAGAATGCTGTTGTAGACAAATGTATCATTGCAAACGGAACAGAAATTTACGGAGAAGTCCACAGTTCTGTTCTTGGAGGAAGTGTTACTGTAGGAAAGGGCAGCGTAGTCCGTGACTCAATTATTATGCAGGGAGTTACGATCGGAGAAAACTGCGTGATCGAGAAAGCAATCATAGCAGAAGACACGGTAATTGGAAATGATGTTTCTATCGGAATCGGAAGTGAAGTCCCGAATAAGATGAAACCGAATATTTACAGCGGTGGACTGGCTACGATCGGAGAGAATTCAGTGATTCCGGGAGGAGTACAGATTGGAAAGAATACCGCCATCAGTGGAGTGACATCATCCGAGGATTACATAGATGGAGTACTTGCAAGCGGTGAGACATTGATAAAGGCAGGTGACAGAGTATGAGAGCAGTAGGAATTATTTTAGCCGGCGGTAACAGCAGAAAGATGAAAGAGCTGACTTCAAGACGTGCGGCAGCAGCAATGCCGGTTGCCGGAAGCTATCGCGCAATTGACTTTACACTAAGTAATATGACAAACTCTCATATCCAGAAAGTTGCTGTGCTGACACAGTACAATGCCCGTTCTTTGAATGAACATCTGAATTCCTCCAAATGGTGGGATTTCGGAAGAAAACAAGGTGGATTATATGTATTCACACCTACGATCACAGATGATAATGGTTACTGGTACAGAGGAACAGCAGATGCGATTTATCAGAATCTGGATTTCCTGAGAAGATGTCATGAACCTTATGTAATCATTACATCAGGTGATGCAGTCTATAAGATGGATTATAATAAAGTTCTGGAATATCATATTGCGAAGAAAGCAGATATCACTGTTGTTTGTAAAGAACTTGGAGCAGGAGAAGATGCGACAAGATTCGGAACCGTTAAGATGAATGAATCTTGCAGAATCGAAGAATTTGAAGAAAAACCGATGATTGCAAGATCACAGACAATCTCTACAGGAATTTATGTGATCCGCAGAAGACTGCTGATCGATCTTGTAGAACAATGTGCGGAAGAAGAGAGACATGATTTCGTAAATGATATCCTGATCCGTTATAAGAATGTAAAGAAGATTTATGGTTATAAGATTGAAAGCTATTGGAATAATATTTCGACAGTAGATGCATATTACAAGACGAATATGGATTTCCTGAAACCGGAAGTGAGAAAATATTTCTTCAAGGATCTGCCAAGTGTATATTCTAAGGTGAGTGATCAGCCACCGGCAAAATATAATCCGGGTGCGATCGTGAAGAACAGTCTGGTTGGAAGTGGAAGTATTATTAATGGAACGATAGAGAACTCAGTTATTTTCAAGAAAGTATTTGTTGGAAATAATTGCGTGATTAAGAACTCTATCATATTGAATGATGTATATCTTGGAGATAATACATACATTGAGAACTGTATTGTAGAGAGCAGGGATACGATCCGTGCGAATACAAGACATGTAGGGGAAGACGGAATTAAAATAGTTATTGAAAAGAATGAAAGATATGCATTATAAGCCAAGATAAGCACAAAAACCCTGAAAAAGGGTGTTCGTATTCCGTGATAATGCAAAAGAGAAAGGGGAACTGTAATATGCAGATTACAGATGTACGTGTACGTAAAGTTGCGAAAGAGGGAAAGTTAAAAGCAGTAGTATCTATCACAATTGATGAGGAGTTTGTTGTTCATGATATCAAAGTGATCGAAGGTGAAAAGGGGCTTTTCATTGCAATGCCAAGTAAAAAAGCATTAGATGGAGAGTATCGTGATATCGCACATCCGATCAATTCAGGAACAAGAGAACGAATTCAGTCAACAATTCTTGCAAGATATCAGCAGGCACTTGAAGAAGAGCCGGAGCCGTTGGTTGTTGACGAAATGTAGGGTATTGTGGTGCTGCTCTTATTTGGATAAATGACAGGTAAAGGCAGGGCTAATACAATAGATAGGAAACAGGCGAAAGGAAAAGTGCAGTGATTGCCCGATCACTGCACTTTTCCTTTTTGTCTTATAAATGAAAAACCATTTTTTCACCGGTTGTCGGATGTGTGAATTCCAGTCGACAGGCACAAAGCATTAACTGTCGTGAAGTGCATGCGGCAGTGCCATATTTCCGATCCCCGATCAGAGGGTGCCCGGCATGTGCAAACTGCACGCGGATCTGATGATGACGCCCGGTATCCAGATGAATTTCCAGTTGGGAAAAAGGTTCACCAGAAGGAAGTGTACCTGTATGGATTACTTTATAATGAAGTCGTGCATACTTTGCATCAGGCACATTTTCTTCATAGACACGGGAGGTGTTGGTTCGTCCGTCTTTTACAAGATAGTCTTCCAGAGTTCCTTCGCTGTGTTCGAAAATGCCTAAAGCCTGTGCACGGTAATATTTCCCAAAACCAGATGTGGTAAGCTGGCGGGAAAGTTCCTTTGCGGCAGCAGGTGTTTTTGCAAAAACAAGAAGTCCTTCTACCGGTTGGTCCAGCCGATGGATGACAGCAAGATAAGGTTCGCGTGAAGCGGTTTTTTTAGCAGTATTTTTTATCAGATGATTTTTTAAAATACTGACCATATCTTTTGTGCCAATGCGGCTGCTCTGGGTAGGAACTCCAGCAGGTTTATGACAGACGATAATATCCTTGTCCTCATATATTATTTCAGGGGTAAGTGATGAAATCATAGTTGTATCCTTCTTTCTTGACAATCGCTAAAGTTGCGTCTAAACTGAGAATTAATAATGTTATAATGATACATGATGCAAACGAATCAGGTCAAGCTTTTAAGGAGAACATCAATGAATAATGACTGGGAACATTTTGGAGAAGAGATAAAGCAGACAATACAGGATGCAATTGATACAAAGGATTACAGCAGATTGAACCAGATGGTGTCTGATACGGTGAACCATGCGATGGACTGCGTCTCGGCAGGGATTAAAAACGGTGGCTGGTACAGAGATCCGAAGACCGGACAGCCATTATATGGAAATAAAAAGAATACCGGAAGCAGATCAGGTGCAGAAAACCAGGGGTATCGTCCGAATCAAGAATCGAAGATGTCGGAAATGAGAAATTATAGTCAGAATCGTCCGGTACCGGTGACTCCAAGATATCTCAAAGGAACTTCGGTAAAGATCGGCGGGACTTTTCTAGCAGCGACAGGAGCTGTATTTGGATTGACTTCTGTTATTTTCCTTATCATCACTTTGATTGGAAGTGTGATCACAGCGTTTGATGTAGTCAGTGGTCTGATCATTGGAATTTTTGCAGTTGCTTTTATATCTTTTGCAGTGATGACTTATGTAGGAGTAGATATGGTACGTACGGTGGGAAGGTTTCGCCAATATGTATCTGTTCTGAGAGACCGGGAATTTTGTGATATTAAGGAAATTGCTTCTGCGACAGGACGAGATGTCAGAAAGGTTCTGAAAGATGTGAAAAAAATGATTACAAAAGGCTGGTTCTGTCAGGGACATCTGGATGAGAAAGAATCCTGCCTGATGGTCAGTGAACATGCATGGAATCAGTATACAGCTCTTATGGAAGACATGAAACAGCGCAAGGCAGAGGAGCAGGCTGCTCAGAAAAAGATGCAGGAAGAGTATGACAGACTTTCACCGGAAGTACAGAAGATCGTACAGGCAGGAGATGAATATGTGAGAAAGATTAAGGCAGCGAATGACGCAATTCCGGGAGAAGTGATTTCGGCAAAGATTTCCCGCATGGAACTGCTCGTGGATCGTATTTTTGACCGCGTGGAGCAGAATCCGGATTCTGTGAATGATATGCGAAGAATGATGGATTATTATCTTCCGACAACGATGAAACTTCTTGAAGCGTATGAAGAGCTGGATGCCCAGCCAGTACAGGGAGAAAATATCATTTCTTCCAAGAAAGAGATTGAAGATACGATAGATACATTGAATATTGCATTTGAGAAATTACTGGACAGCCTGTTCCAGGATACAGCATGGGATGTATCTTCAGATATTTCAGTACTTCATACAATGCTTGCGCAGGAAGGTCTGACAGAAGACGGGCTGAAGAAATAATGATATCCCAAACAGACAATGAATCAAAACAGTTACAAACAGAAATGGAGGATTACTATGAGTGATGCATTCAAGGATGTAAGTACAGTGCCGACACTGACACTGGAACCGTTTCAAGCGGAAGAAGAAAAGAAACCGGCGGTGCAGCCGGAAGAACCGAAGCTGGATGATACGATCCTGACAGAAGAAGAGCGCAGGATGGTAGATGCATTTGCACAGCAGATCGATCTGACGAATTCTTCTATGATTCTTCAGTACGGCGCGGGTACACAGAAAAAGATGGCAGATTTCTCAGAAAGTGCTTTGGAAAATGTGAAGTCAAAGGATCTGGGAGAAGTTGGTACACTGCTTACGAATGTTGTAACTGAACTGAAGAGCTTTGATGAAGAAGAGAGCAAAGGATTTCTTGGAATATTTAAGAAAGCATCGAATAAAGTTGAATCTATGAAAGCAAAGTATTCGAAAGCCGAAGAAAATGTGAATCAGATCGTGAAAGCACTGGACAACCATCAGGTGCAGCTTTTAAAAGATGTTGCGATACTCGATAAAATGTATGATCTGAATCTTACTTATTTTAAAGAGCTTTCTATGTACATTCTTGCAGGAAAGAAAAAACTGGAAGAAGTAAGAAGCACACAGCTTGCTGAATTGATGAGCAAAGCTCAGGTAAGCGGCCTCCCGGAAGATGCGCAGGCAGCAAAAGATCTGGATTCGATGTGTAACCGTTTTGAAAAGAAGTTACATGATCTTGAACTGACGAGAATGATCTCCATCCAGACCGCACCACAGATCCGTCTGGTTCAGAATAATGATACACAGATGGTAGAGAAGATCCAGTCTACAATCGTGAATACGATTCCGTTGTGGAAGAGTCAGATGCTTCTCGCACTTGGAGTAGAACATTCTTCACAGGCGGCGGCAGCACAGAGACAGGTGACGGATATGACAAATGAACTGTTGAAGAAGAATGCGGAGACATTAAAAATGTCCACAATTGAGACTGCAAAAGAGTCTGAAAGAGGAATTGCAGATCTCGAGACATTGAAAGCAACAAATGAATCACTGATCTCTACATTGGATGAAGTGATGAACATTCAGAGAGAAGGAAGAGAAAAACGCCGGGAAGCGGAAGCGGAACTTCGCAATATGGAAAATGAATTGAAAGCAAAGCTTCTGGAAATCAGAGGATAAAGCTTTTTGGCTTGACAGCGGGTGTTTTATCAGTTAGAATTTCATTTGATAACTGACGTTGAACGGGAATAGTAGATACGCAGCATGCTTCAGAGAGAAGGCGGCAGGTGAGAGCCTTTGCATTACGGTATGGAACCGGCCCGGGAGTCCCTGTATGAAAGTACAGCGTAGGTCCTGCGTTAAAGGAGAAGAAAGTGAATGCAGATACAGAGATCATTTGTGTTGGTTTTGATTATAGAATGGATGTATTGCATTAATTAGGGTGGTACCGCCGGAGATATTCGGTCCCTATCGTGGGGATGCGATATCCCGGCGTTTTTTTATATTAAAGTAAAAGCAAACTGCTGTCAGGGGACAGCAATGCAAAAAAACAAAAAGGAGAAGAACAATGGCAAAGAAATTAGTACAGAATATCACTGCCAGAGAAGAAGATTTTGCTCAGTGGTATACAGACGTTGTGCGTGAAGCAAAACTGTGTGATTATTCAGGTGTTAAAGGATGTATGAACTACCTTCCGAACGGATATGCTCTGTGGGAGAATATTCAGAAGAACCTGGATGCACGTTTCAAAGAGACAGGAGTAGAGAATGTATACCTTCCGGTTATGATCCCGGAAAGCCTTCTTCAGAAAGAAAAGGATCATATCGAAGGATTTGCACCGGAAGTTGCATGGGTAACACATGGTGGACTGGAAGAACTTCAGGAAAGATTCTGTATCCGTCCTACATCTGAGACACTGTTCTGTGATGTCTGGAGCAAGACAGTTCAGTCTTACCGTGATCTTCCTAAGGTGTGGAATCAGTGGTGTTCCGTTCTCCGTTGGGAGAAGACAACAAGACCATTCCTTCGTTCCAGAGAGTTCCTGTGGCAGGAAGGACATACAATCCATGCAACATACGAAGAAGCAGAAGAGCGTACAAAACAGATGTGGAGAGTCTACAGAGACTTTGCACAGGATGTTCTTGCAATCCCGGTAGTTTCCGGACGTAAGACAGAGAGTGAGAAATTCGCAGGAGCACAGGATACTTATACAATCGAAGCGCTGATGCATGACGGAAAAGCACTCCAGTCAGCAACAAGCCACTTCTTCGGAAGTTCCTTCCCAAGTGCATTTGGTATTCAGTATTCAGATAAGAATAACGAACTTCATGAAGTATACGAGACATCCTGGGGACTGTCTACAAGAATCATCGGTGCGCTGATCATGGTACACGGAGATGACAGTGGACTTGTTATTCCACCGAGAATCGCACCGGTGCAGACAATGATTATTCCGATCGCTCAGCATAAAGAAGGTGTTCTTGATAAGGCAAATGAACTTGTTGATACACTGAAGGCAGCAGGATACAAAGTGAAAATCGACGATTCTGACAAAGCACCTGGATGGAAGTTCAGCGGACAGGAGATCCTTGGAATCCCGACACGTATCGAGATCGGACCGAAAGACATCGAGAACAATCAGGCAGTTATCGTACGCCGTGATACAAGAGAGAAGATCGTTGTTTCTCTGGATGAGCTTACAACAAAACTTGCTGAAGTTCTTGAGACAATGCAGAATGATATGTTCGAAAGAGCAAAAGCATTCCTTGATTCTCATATCAATGAAGCAACAACAATGGATGAGATGAATGAGAAGTTCAATGAGAACCTTGGATTCATCAAAGCAATGTGGTGTGGAGACGAAGCCTGTGAAGATGAGATCAAAGCTCAGACAGGCGGAGCTACATCTAGATGTATTCCGGAAGAGGAAGAACATCTTTCAGATGTATGTGTATGCTGCGGAAAACCGGCGAAGCATATGGTATACTGGGGCAAAGCGTACTAATTTATTTCGTTGAAAATAAAGAAGAGATTTACTTTCATAGTTGCTAGAAAAAAGAATTTGATTTAATAACAAATAACAGATGGTTTCTTAAGAAAAAAAGAGAGTGCCATCTGTTATTTTTGTATGAAAAATAATATGGAAAATGCGAAAAAAGCCTTGACTTTCGGCGCTAAACGTAATAAACTAAACGAGCGTGTGGAAAAAGGCAATGTCTTTTTGATGCGCAAATAAGGATAATGACTTAATTATCCGCAGCCCCTTGAGACATAAGCCCAAGGTAACGAATAATTCATAGGAGGTGAAAAGAATGCCAACATTTAACCAGTTAGTTAGAAAAGGACGTCAGACTTCTGAGAAGAAATCTACAGCACCGGCACTTCAGAAAGGATACAACTCCCTGAAGAAACGTGCAACTGATGTTTCTGCACCACAGAAGAGAGGTGTATGTACAGCAGTTAAGACAGCTACACCTAAGAAGCCTAACTCAGCTCTGAGAAAGATCGCCAGAGTTCGTCTGTCAAACGGAATCGAAGTAACAAGCTACATTCCAGGTGAAGGACACAACCTTCAGGAGCATAGCGTTGTTATGATCCGTGGAGGAAGAGTTAAGGACCTGCCAGGTACAAGATACCACATTATCCGTGGAACACTTGATACAGCAGGTGTTGCTAAGAGAAGACAGGCTCGTTCTAAGTACGGTGCTAAGAGACCGAAAGACGCTAAATAAGAAGTCGCGGATTGCAGTATAGTATTTTAGATAAGTGTAACTAATAGTTAAATCGTATCACAAACAGAACTATGATTAGTCGTAGGTTGCGGATGCTATATAGATTTCGCGGCTGCGAGCACATGGAATGTGATCTCATAGAAAGACACATGTGAGTACCGATGAATTAATCCCGGAAAAACCGGAAAATATGATTAAGGAGGGAAGGACCGTGCCACGTAAAGGACATACTCAGAAGAGAGATGTATTAGCGGATCCAATATACAACAATAAAGTTGTTACCAAACTTATCAACAACATCATGCTTGATGGTAAGAAAGGCGTAGCACAGAAGATTGTATACGGAGCATTTGAAAGAGTAGAAGCTAAGGCTGAGAAGCCGGCTATTGAAGTGTTTGAAGAGGCTATGAACAACATGATGCCAGTTCTTGAAGTTAAAGCAAGACGTATCGGTGGAGCAACATACCAGGTACCGATCGAGGTTAGAGCTGACAGAAGACAGGCACTCGCACTTCGCTGGTTAACTATGTATTCACGTCAGAGAGGCGAGAAGACACAGGAAGAAAGACTGGCAAATGAAATTCTTGATGCAGCTAACAACACAGGTGGAGCTGTAAAGAGAAAAGAAGATATGCACAAGATGGCAGAAGCAAACAAGGCGTTTGCTCACTATCGTTTCTAATTATTTTAGGAGGAAAAAATCTTGGCTGGAAGAGAATATCCATTAGAGAGAACCAGAAATATCGGTATTATGGCTCATATTGATGCTGGTAAGACTACACTGACAGAGCGTATTCTTTACTATACCGGTGTTAACTATAAGATTGGTGATACTCATGAAGGTACTGCTACCATGGACTGGATGGAACAGGAGCAGGAAAGAGGTATCACAATTACTTCAGCCGCTACAACATGTCATTGGACATTGGAAGAGAAGACAAAAGTGAAACCGGGCGCTTTAGAGCATCGTATCAATATCATTGATACTCCGGGACACGTTGACTTCACTGTAGAGGTTGAGCGTTCACTCCGTGTACTTGATGGAGCTGTCGGCGTATTCTGTGCTAAGGGTGGTGTTGAGCCGCAGTCAGAAAACGTATGGCGTCAGGCAGACACATACAACGTACCACGTATGGCATTCATCAATAAGATGGACATCCTTGGTGCTGATTTCTACAATGCTGTAGATCAGATCAAGACAAGACTTGGAAAGAACGCTATTTGTCTTCAGCTTCCAATCGGAAAAGAAGACGAATTCAAAGGAATCATCGATCTGTTCGAGATGCAGGCCTACATCTACAATGATGAGAAGGGTGAAGACATCACTGTAACAGATATTCCGGAAGAGATGCAGGATGAAGCTGAGCTTTATCACACAGAACTCGTTGAGAAGATCTGTGAGCTGGACGATGACCTTATGATGGAATACCTTGAGGGTGAAGAACCTTCTATCGATGCAATGAAAGCAGTTCTGAGAAAAGCTACATGTGAGTGTACAGCTGTTCCGGTATGCTGCGGTACTGCATACAGAAACAAAGGTGTTCAGAAACTCCTTGATGCAATCATCGAGTTTATGCCGGCTCCAACAGACATCCCGGCAATCGAGGGTGTTGATGAAGACGGAAACGAAGTAGTAAGACACTCTTCTGATGAAGAGCCGTTCTCTGCTCTCGTATTTAAGATCATGACAGACCCATTCGTAGGTAAGCTTGCTTACTTCCGTGTGTATTCAGGTGTTATGAACTCCGGTTCTTATGTACTGAATGCTACTAAAAATAAAAAAGAGCGTGTTGGACGTATCCTTCAGATGCATGCCAATAAGCGTGAAGAGCTGGATAAAGTATATTCAGGAGATATTGCTGCAGCAATCGGATTCAAGTTCTCTACAACAGGAGATACAATCTGTGACGATCAGCATCCAGTAATTCTTGAGTCCATGGAATTCCCAGAGCCAGTTATCGAGCTCGCTATCGAGCCTAAGACAAAGGCTTCACAGGGAAAACTTGGAGAGTCTCTTGCAAAACTTGCAGAAGAAGACCCGACATTCCGTGCTCATACAGATAAAGAAACTGGACAGACAATCATCGCTGGTATGGGTGAGCTTCATCTTGAAATCATCGTTGACAGACTTCTTCGTGAGTTCAAGGTAGAGGCTAACGTAGGTGCACCTCAGGTTGCTTACAAAGAGTCCATCACAAAGCCAGTTGATATTGACAGCAAGTATGCGAAACAGTCTGGTGGACGTGGACAGTACGGACACTGTAAAGTTAAATTCGAGCCAATGGATGTCAACGGTGAGGAGACATACAAGTTCGAGTCTACTGTAGTTGGAGGAGCTATTCCGAAGGAATACATCCCGGCAGTAGGTGAAGGTATTGAAGAAGCTATGAAGTCTGGTATCCTTGGAGGATTCCCTGTAGTTGGTGTTTACGCTAACGTATACGACGGATCTTACCATGAAGTCGATTCCAGTGAGATGGCATTCCACATCGCTGGTTCCCTTGCATTCAAGGATGCTATGAAACAGGGCGCACCTGTACTTCTTGAGCCTATCATGAAGGTAGAGGTTACAATGCCTGAAGAATATATGGGAGATATCATCGGAGACCTGAACTCACGTCGTGGACGTATTGAAGGTATGGATGATCTCGGTGGCGGAAAGATCGTACGTGCGTACGTTCCTCTGTCAGAAATGTTTGGATACTCTACAGATCTTCGTTCCAGAACACAGGGACGTGGTAACTACTCAATGTTCTTTGAGAAATATGAGCCAGTACCGAAGTCTGTACAGGAGAAAGTATTATCCAACAAAAATGCCTAAAATATCATAAAAGGCTTGAAAATCGGCTAAGTTTGAAATATAATCAAACTTAGCCAGGTTTAAAATAGAAAACCAAAACAAGGTTGCCCCATTGAGGGTTATATTTTTAAGGAGGATATTCAAAATGGCAAAGGCTAAATTTGAAAGAACAAAACCGCATTGTAATATCGGTACTATCGGACACGTTGACCATGGTAAAACAACTCTTACAGCTGCTATCACAAAAGTACTTTCTCACAGAGTAGAAGGTAACGCATCTGTAGATTTCGAGAACATCGATAAGGCTCCAGAAGAAAGAGAGCGTGGAATCACAATCTCTACAGCACACGTTGAGTATGAGACAGCTAACCGTCACTACGCACACGTTGACTGCCCAGGACATGCTGACTACGTTAAGAACATGATCACAGGAGCAGCTCAGATGGACGGAGCTATCCTTGTTGTAGCTGCAACAGACGGAGTTATGGCTCAGACTAAAGAGCATATTCTTCTGTCCCGTCAGGTTAACGTACCATACATCGTTGTATTCATGAACAAATGTGATATGGTAGACGACGAAGAGCTTCTTGAACTCGTAGAGATGGAGATCCGTGAAGTACTTAACGAGTATGACTTCCCAGGAGATGACACACCGATCATCCAGGGATCAGCTCTTAAGGCTCTTGAAGATCCAGACGGAGAGTGGGGAGACAAGATCATGGAACTTATGGACGCTGTTGATACATGGATCCCAACACCAGAGCGTGCTACAGACAAGCCATTCCTTATGCCAGTAGAGGACGTATTCTCTATCACAGGACGTGGAACAGTTGCAACTGGTAGAGTAGAGCGTGGAACACTTCACGTATCTGACGAAGTTGAAATCATCGGTATCCACGAGGACGTTAAGAAGACTGTTGTAACAGGAATCGAGATGTTCCGTAAGCTTCTTGATGAGGCTCAGGCTGGAGATAACATCGGAGCACTTCTTCGTGGTATTCAGAGAACAGAGATCGAAAGAGGACAGGTTCTTATCAAACCAGGTACAGTAAGCTGCCATAAGAAATTCACATGCCAGGTTTACGTACTGACAAAAGACGAGGGTGGACGTCATACTCCATTCTTCAACAACTACCGTCCACAGTTCTACTTCAGAACAACAGACGTAACAGGTGTTTGCGAGCTTCCAGAAGGAATCGAGATGTGTATGCCTGGAGATAACGTAGAGATGACAGTTGAACTGATCCATCCAGTAGCTATGGAGGAAGGTCTTCGTTTCGCTATCCGTGAAGGCGGACGTACAGTAGGATCAGGTACAGTTGCTTCAATCATCGAGTAATTAATATCTAGATAGATTTAATATCGATACTTAAAATGAAATATGCCCGCAGGACCTCGGTTCTGCGGGCTTTTCTATTAGTGCGCAAATATACAAAAAAGTATTATCTTAAATATGTTGTGCCTTGAAAAATCCTATTGAAACTGACCGCATTTCTCAGTATAATATCACTGTATTAGGAAATACTTTGAAAAACGTCTGTTAGGGAAGATTCTCTAACGGACGTTTTTGGGGATAATTAAAATCATATGGCTAATGGGAGGAATTTATGGATAAGGCATATTTAAAGCGGGCAAGTACCGTTGCAAAGGTCATTTTTGGAAATGTTTTCTATGCTTTTGTAATCAAACTTTTTCTTTTACCGGGGAATCTGATGACAGGAGGAACAACCGGTATTGGTCTGGTAGTGAAGCATTTTACGGGAGCATCAATTTCTGGATTTGTCTTAGCATTTAATATTGTGATGCTGATAGTTGGAGTGATTTTTCTTGGTAAGAAATTTGCACTGACGACAATTCTCAGTTCTTTCACATATCCAATTGCATTGGAAGCGGCCAATCATATTTTTGGGGATCTGGTGATCACGGATAATCCAATGCTGAATACGATTTTTGCCGGACTTGGAATCGGGATTGGACTTGGTATTGTAATTCGAACAGGAGCTTCTACCGGAGGTATGGATATTCCACCGTTGATTTTGAATAAGTATTTTCGAATTCCGGTGTCAGTGAGTCTGAATGTATTTGATATATTGATTCTGTTACCGCAGATTCTATATAATCCTCCGGAACGCGTTTTATACGGAATTTTACTGGTAATGATCTACACGACAGTGCTGGACAAAGTGTTAGTGATGGGAAATACCAAGACGGAAGTGAAGATTATCAGCAAACAGGTGGAAGAAGTACGTCAGGCAATTCTTGCGCAGGTAGACAGAGGCGTGACGATGCTGTATGGGGAAGGCGGTTACAAACAAGAACAAAAGCAGATTGTATTGAGTATTGTGTCTAATCGAGAACTTCCACAAGTTGAGAAATTGATCAGACAGATTGACCCGGAGGCATTTATGATCATCAGCAGAGTTACAGAGGTACGAGGAAGAGGCTTCTCTTTGAGTAAACATTACGGAGAAGAGGAAGGCTGATGATGCTGCAAAAACAGTACTGTAGATTAAACATTTATAGAATTAAGGAAGAACAGTTGTATGCTAAATAAAAAAGATTTCTTAAAATACGCATCAAAATTAGCCTTTCCGATCATGATTCAAAATTTGATTGGAACATTGGTAAACATTGCCGATACGGTAATGCTTGGATACGTAAGCCAGACGGCGATGTCAGCTTCATCACTTGCGAACCAGTATACGTTTATTCTGTTCTGCTTATATTACGGTATGGCTACAGGAACTTCGGTTCTGTGTGCCCAGTACTGGGGAAAAGGGGATAAAAAGACAGTAGAAAGGATTCTCGGTCTTGCGGAACGGATTTCACTGATCGTCTCGCTTATATTTTTCGTTATTTCCTTTACTATGCCGGTTACGGTTATGAAGATTTTCACAAATAGTCCGGATACGATTGCTGCCGGAAGTGAGTATTTGAAGGTGATTTCATTTTCATTTATGTTTATGGGGTTCTCGCAGGTTTTTATGAGCGCTCTTCGAAGTATTGGAAAAATAATGCTGCCTTCTATTACGTACATTGTTTCTCTTTGTGTCAATGTACTTTGTAATGCCACATTTATCTTTGGTCTGTTTGGATTTCCAAAGCTTGGCGTTACAGGTGTTGCACTTGGTACTGTGATTGCCAGAATTACAGAGGTATTAATTTGTCTCATCTATTCATTAAACAGTTCAGATGTCAGATTCCGGATAAAATACTTCTTTGCGAAATCAGGTATTTTGTTTCATGACTTTATGAAAATTGCCACTCCAGCCGTGGTAAATGATGTTGTCTGGAGTTTTGCCACTTCAGCATTTGCAGCAATTCTTGGGCATATCGGAGATGACATGGTTGCCGCAAATGCGGTTGCTGTTATGGTGGTAAATATTGGTGCTATTGCTTGCCGCGGTTTTGCCAATGCTACGACTATCATTATCAGCCAGGAGTTAGGGAAAAATCAAATTGATACAGCCGGAGAATACGGGAAACGGATGCTTAGGATAACACTTGCTGTAAGCCTGATCGGATGCGTTATTATTCTGGCGATTCGTCCTCTGATATTGGACTTCTATCGGGATAAATTGACCGAGACTGCCCTTTCTTATCTTAGCATTTTTATAATTATGACAACCTGGCGTCTTGTGGGAGAAGGGATTAATACCTGCCTTATATGCGGTTGTTTCAGAGGTGGCGGAGATTCCAGATTTGGAATGATCGTAGATTCCATATTTATGTGGCTTGTTGCAGTTCCGGCTACTTTCCTTGCAGCATATGTTTTTAAATTACCGCCTGTCTGGGTTTACTTTGTAATGACTTTAGATGAGTTCGAGAAAATGCCCGTGGTATTTATTCACTATTTCAGAAAGAAATGGCTTACAAATATTACCAGAGATTTTGATTGAGGAGAAGTATGATCATGTCAAAAGATGAATATCTAATCACAGATGCGCCCCTGAAAGCGTTAACTGTTTTTGCAATGCCTATGATCTTAGGCAGTTTTTTTCAGCAGATATATAATATGGCTGATTCGATCATTGTCGGTCAGTTTGTTGGTTCTTCGGCACTTGCGGCTGTCGGTGCCTGTGCTGCACTTACGAATGTTTTCATTTGTGTAGCTCTGGGCGCCGGTGTAGGCGCAGGTGTACTCGTAAGCCGTTATTTTGGAGCCAGAGATTATGGTAAAATGAAAACAATTGTGTCGACATCGCTGATCAGCTTTTTAGTCCTAAGCATACTACTTGGAATCTTTGGTTTTTGCTTTTCACATTCAATGATGAGTTTATTACAAACACCTCTTGATATACTGGATGAAGCAGTGCTGTATCTGCGGGTTTATTTTGTGGGATTCCCATTTCTGTTTATGTACAACATCCTCTCAACGATGTTTACTTCCATCGGTGAATCCAGAATTCCGTTAGTTCTTCTGATTTTTTCATCCGTATTAAATATTTTTATGGATCTTTGGATGGTAGCCGGACTTGGTCTCGGCGTGTTTGGTGCGGCTCTGGCAACGCTTATTGCACAGGGGATTTCCGCGGTCTTTTCATTTCTGATTTTCCTTTATAGAATGAGACGGTATAAATGTCAGTTTGAATGGTTTGACGGACAGGAGTTATATTCGATGCTTCAAATTGCCATACCGTCAGTTCTCCAGCAGTCTACAGTGTCGATCGGTATGATGATCGTACAGGCAGTTGTAAATCCATTTGGTACACAGGCACTCGCAGGTTATTCGGCAACGATGCGAGTGGAAAATGTTTTTTCACTGATTTTTGTATCCATCGGCAATGCGATTTCGCCGTATATATCCCAGAATCTTGGTGCAAAGAAAATCGAACGGCTCAAAAAAGGCTATCATGCGGCACTGGTGTTAGATTTAGGTTTTGCAGTCCTTGCTTTTCTGGTCATTGAATCACTGCACAATCAGATTTCTTCCTTATTCCTTGGAAAAGATGGAACAGCTTTAGCGTATCAGGTATCCGGTGATTATATGAGATGGCTTGGATATTTTTTCATCTTTATGGGTATCAAGATGGCAACCGATGGAGTTCTTCGTGGACTTGGAATCATGCGTCCGTTTCTCATTGCGAATATGGTAAATCTTGCGATTCGTTTGTCTGTCGCTTTGATTTTTGCACCGCGGTTCGGAATTGCATTTGTCTGGCTTGCAGTACCGGCCGGATGGCTTGCAAACTTCTTGATTTCTTATGCAGCACTCAGAAAATCATGGCCGAGTATTGAGGAAGATAAAGGAGCAATATCATGCAGAAAATACTGATTGTAGAAGACGATACAAATATTAATAACTTGCTTCAGGAGGCATTATCCAAAGAAGGCTATTCCTGTGAGCAGGCATTTTCCGGGACCGAAGCAAAGCTGCTTTTAAATATGCAGGAGCACGGTTATGCACTCGTGCTGCTGGATCTGATGCTGCCCGGAATTCCAGGTGAGGCAGTTCTGGAGGAAATACGGAAAAAGGGAAATCTTCCGGTTATTGTGTTGACTGCAAAAGACAGCCTGGATGAAAAGGTAGAGGTTTTAACGAGCGGAGCGGATGATTATATAACGAAACCATTTGAAATCAGGGAAGTGCTGGCAAGAGTTCAGGTACAACTCCGTCATAAAGAAGAAAAGGAAGCAGAGGAACAGCATACGCTTTCATTTAAAGATATGCTATTAAACAGAGATACATTTCAGGTTGAAATTGCTGGAAAGATACTTCCGAAGATCACAAAACAGGAGTTTGCGATTTTAGAATTACTGCTCAGAAATCCGAAACAGGTTTTCAGTAAAGAGGATATTTTCGAATATGCATGGGACGAGCCTTATATGGGTGAGACGAAGACATTGGACGTACATATCAGCAATATCCGCAAGAAGATCAAACAAGTGACTTCGGAGGAATACATTGAGACAGTATGGGGAATCGGTTATCGTCTTCATGCGTAATCTTTACTCTTTTTTTACTATTTATTTGCGTTTGATTAGGATTCATCTTTTATGATAAATGCAGATAAGAAAAAGGAGATGAAAAATTTGAGTGAGATGTTATTGGAAACACGAGGACTGACGAAGCGGTATGGACATCATAAAGCTGTGGACAGTGTCAGCATGCATATTAAAAAGGGCGCTATTTACGGATTTATCGGACGAAATGGAGCCGGGAAGACGACTTGCCTGAAGATGATCAGTGGACTTTCCAGGCCAACGAGTGGAGAGATTGAGATCTTCGGATACAAGGGAAAGGATTTACAGAAAGTCCGCTCCCGTGTGGGATGTCTGATTGAAGCACCGGGATTATATGGAAATATGACCGCATATGAAAATCTGAATATCAAATGCAAGCTGTTTGGGATAAAGAAAGCAGGTTACATTGAAGAGATATTGAAAACAGTAGGTCTAGAGCATGTGGGACGGAAAAAGACAAAACACTTTTCTCTTGGAATGAAACAGCGTCTGGGAATTGGTCTTGCGTTGGTTGGAGAACCGGATCTGTTAGTCCTTGATGAACCGATCAATGGGTTGGATCCACAGGGAATTGCTGAGGTCCGTGACACGATTCAGAGACTTCAGAAAGAAAGGAATATGACAATCTGCATTTCCAGTCATATACTGGAGGAATTATCGAAGATTGCTACCGATTATGGAATCATTCACAATGGAAGTTTATTGCAGGAGCTTACAAGAGAAGAATTAATGCGAAGATGCAGTGAACGGATGGAATTAACACTGGCTGATCCGAAGCTTGCAATTCCGGTGCTGGATGCTATGGGATTTACGAATTATCAGGTAACAGACAAAGAACATATTCACATTTTTGAACGTCTGAATGAAAGTGCAACGTTGAATATGGAGCTTGCAAAGGCAGGAATTCCGGTAAAAGGGCTTGCTATAACGAGTGAAGAACTGGAAACGTATTTTCTGAATCTGACAGGAGGTGCCAGCCATGCTTAATATGATAAAAATGGATTTGTACCGGATGTTTCGCACCAAAAGTATGTATGTAGTATGGATCGTGCTGGCTGTGTCAGTACTGTTTACAACATTTATGTGTAAAACAGATTATGATTCATTAAGTAAAGAAGATACCGTGCGGCAGGAGCAGTTTGCGGAACCGACTGCAGAGAATATTAATGTGGGAATGATGGTGACACTGCCGACAGAACCGGGAGAAAAGGTTACGGTGTATGACATTTTCTTTGCAAATTCTCAGGGAAAATTTTATGCGTTGTTTTTGGTGATTTTTGCTGTGATGTTTTCAACAGCGGATATCGGAAGCGGTTATATTAAAAATATTGGCGGTCAGGTTCAAAAAAGAGGAGCACTGATTTTTTCCAGATCCATTGCGTTGGCGGTCTTTACGGTGCTGACAATGGCAGGTGCATTCTTACTCCAGGGAGCTGCGAACTATATAGTATTTAAAGAATTGACGTGGGGAAGTTCAAAAGCTGTTCTGTCTTATTTCCTGACGGAGCTGGCACTTCATTATGCACTCGTGTTGATCTGCATGGCGATTGCAATTATTCTGAAAAATAATGTGATCAGCATGGTCATCGCGATTTGTCTTACAATGAATATAATGAGTATCGTATACGGATTGATAAACAGTGCTGTTCGGAAAATGGGAATCCAGAATTTCCAGATTTATAAGTATACGATAACCGGGAAATTATCACTGCTTCCTATGAATCCAAGTGGAAATGAGTGTCTGGCAGCATTCGGCGTGGCGATTGTGTTTGCGGTTATAATGATAGCTGCAAGCAGTGCTGTTTTTCAAAAGAGGGATATTTAGCGGATGTATATCGTAATTGGAATATTAGCAGGAATTATCATTTTACAATTTATTATTATGTGGAAATATCAGCGGCAGGTGAAGGACATCTGCCGCCAATTGGCGTTCTTGATGAAACATGACAGTAACATGTTGATTCAACGCGAGTTTGATTTGGGTGGAATCGGAACGCTTTCAGACAGATTGAATGAACTTCTGGAATTACAAAGAAAAGAGAAGCAGCGTTATCAGGAGAAAGAAGCTTTGATCGCGGATACTTATACGAATCTTTCCCATGATATCCGGACACCGCTGACATCTCTGGATGGATATTTTCAGCTTATGGAAGAATGCGAAAATGTCGAAGACCAGAGACGTTATCTGAATATTATTCATGAAAGAATACACAGTCTGAATGAAATGCTGGAAGAACTTTTCATGTTCACAAAGTTAAAAAATGAATCCTATAGTCTGGAACTGACGCCTTGCTGTATCAACCGGATTCTGAAAGAAACGGTGTTTTCCTATTATGATGACTGGGTAAGAAGGGGAATCCAGCCGGATATTCAGATTACAGAAGAACTGCTATCTATAGCCGGAAATAAACAAGGACTCCACCGTGTTATTCAGAATGTAATTAAAAATGGTCTGGATCATGGAGAAAAGAAGATAAGTATTGTGTTAGAGCGCAAGCAGGAGCATGCAGTATTGCGAATCAGTAATCAGGTGATACATTCGGAGCAGATCGATATAGAACATGTCTTTGACAGATTTTATAAAGCGGATGTGGCAAGGAGCAAAACATCTACTGGATTGGGACTATCTATTGCAAAGGAACTTGTGAAACGTATGAATGGAGAAATCAGCGCAAAGACAGAGAAAAATGAGTTTATTATTGAGATGAGATTTCCGCTATCTATCTAAAAAATCAGTAAAAATTGCACTTTATTGAGTTACAATGCTGAATTGTGAAAATTTAGATTTACCGAAACACTCAAATATGTTAATATGGTAGCAGTTATTTCAAAACTATAGATCAGATTGAAGGAGGTCTTTACATGATTAAATTGTACGAGAATGGCGTATATCTTCTCAATGGAACAGAGATAGTAGAAGACACAGGAAATGTGCAGGTTCCGCTGACGAAGGAAGAAGCCGCTCAGAACACAATGGCATATGGTATTTTAAAGGCACACAATACATCCGAGAACATGGAGCGTCTGCAGATCCGTTTTGATAAGCTGACATCCCATGATATCACATTTGTTGGAATTATCCAGACAGCACGTGCGTCAGGACTTGAGAAGTTCCCGATGCCGTATGTACTTACAAATTGTCATAACAGTCTTTGTGCAGTTGGTGGAACAATCAATGAAGATGATCATATGTTTGGACTAACTTGTGCGAAGAAGTACGGCGGTATGTATGTACCACCGCATCAGGCAGTTATCCATCAGTTTGCCCGTGAGATGCTTGCAGGCGGAGGAAAGATGATCCTTGGATCTGACAGCCATACACGTTACGGAGCACTCGGAACGATGGCTATGGGTGAAGGTGGACCGGAGCTTGTGAAACAGCTTCTGAACAAGACTTATGATATTAAGATGCCGGGCGTGATCGGAATCTACTTAGACGGAGAGCCGATGAAAGGTGTAGGACCGCAGGACGTTGCTCTTGCAATCATCGGAGCTACATTCAAGAATGGCTATGTGAATAACAAGGTTATGGAGTTTGTTGGACCTGGAGTCAGCAAGCTTAGTGCAGATTTCCGTATCGGAATCGACGTTATGACAACAGAGACAACTTGTCTGTCTTCTATCTGGAAAACAGATGAGAAGATTCAGGAGTTCTATGATATTCACGGAAGAAGTGAAGATTACAAAGAACTGAATCCTGGAGCAGTTACATATTATGACGGTATGGTTTATGTGAACTTAAGCGAGATCAAGCCAATGATCGCAATGCCGTTCCACCCAAGCAATGTTTATACAATTGATGAACTGAACGCAAACCTGGCAGACATCCTTCATGATGTAGAGCAGAAAGCACTTGTAAGTCTTGACGGTGCAGTTGATTACTCTCTGCAGGATAAGATCAGAAACGGTAAGTTCTATGTAGAGCAGGGAATCATCGCAGGATGTGCAGGTGGTGGATTTGAAAATATCTGTGCAGCTGCAGATATCATCAAAGGAAAGAACATCGGAGCAGATGAATTTACATTCAGCGTTTACCCGGCAAGTACACCGATTTATATGGAACTTGTTAAGAATGGTGCAATTGCAGATCTTATGGAAGCGGGAACTGTTGTGAAGACAGCATTCTGTGGACCGTGCTTCGGAGCAGGAGATACTCCGGCGAATAACGCATTCTCTATCCGTCATACAACAAGAAACTTCCCGAACCGTGAAGGAAGTAAGCTGCAGAATGGACAGATCTCTTCTGTAGCACTGATGGATGCTCGTTCTATCGCAGCAACAGCAGCAAACAAGGGATTCTTAACACCGGCAACAGCAATGGATGTAGAGTACAAAGGACAGAAATATCACTTTGATAAGAACATTTATGCAAACCGTGTATTTGACAGCAAGGGCGTTGCTGATCCAAGCGTTGAGATTAAATTTGGACCAAATATTAAGGACTGGCCGGCAATGTCAGCACTTCCACAGAACCTGCTTGTGAAGGTTGTATCTGAGATCCATGATCCTGTTACAACAACAGATGAGCTGATTCCGTCCGGAGAGACATCTTCTTACCGTTCTAATCCGCTGGGACTTGCAGAGTTCGCTCTTTCAAGAAAAGACCCTGCATATGTCGGACGTGCGAAAGAAGTACAGAAAGCTCAGAAAGCAATCGAAGCAGATGAATGTCCGGTAGATGCACTTGCAGAACTGAAACCGGTGATGGATAAGATCCACGAGATATATCCGGAAGTTGGCAAGGGTAACCTTGGTGTCGGAAGTACAATCTTCGCAGTAAAACCAGGAGACGGATCTGCTCGTGAGCAGGCAGCTTCCTGTCAGAAGGTACTTGGCGGATGGGCAAACATCGCAACAGAGTATGCAACAAAGCGTTACCGTTCTAACCTGATCAACTGGGGAATGCTTCCATTCCTGACAGAAGAAGATCATGAAGCACTTTCCTTCAAGAACGGAGATTACATCTTTGTTCCTAATGTGAGAAAAGCAGTAGAAGAGAAAGCGGATGTGATCAAAGCTTATGTTGTAGGTGATGAACTCAAAGAACTGAACCTTAAGCTGGGAGATCTGACAGACGCAGAGCGTGAGATCATTCTTGACGGATGTCTGATCAATTACTATAGAAATCATTAGTCAATCATTAAATATGATAAAATGAAAGAAAAGCGGCGAGATATGGGAAATGACCTGTACCTCGCTGCTTTGTTCTTATTTACGCGAGCAACGAGCCAAAGTCCGTGCTTGCACGAGACCTTGGCGACTGCCGCGATAACTTGAGAAACTCGCGGAGCGAGTTTCTCATAGTTGTATTTTAGAGCTAACATGTGTTAAACTAAAGCATAAGACTGGAAATATTGAAAGCAGGCGGTAAATAAAATGATATTTGATACACATGCGCATTATGATGATGAGCAGTTTGACACAGACAGAGATGAGCTACTAAACAGTATGGCAGCAGGCGGCGTTGGAACAATTGTGGATGCAGCGGCGACAGTAGAGTCCTGGGATAAGATAGTAGAACTCGCAGAGAAATATTCATTTATATATGGATCAGTAGGTGTACATCCGGACGAAGTCGGTGCACTGAATGAAGAGAATTTCGCTCGAATGAGAGAATTATTAAAGAAAGAAAAGATCGTTGCAGTTGGCGAGATCGGACTTGATTATTATTGGGATAAAGAAGGGCATGATCTGCAGAAACATTGGTTCATCAGACAGCTGGATCTTGCACGAGAGATGAACAAACCTGTGATGATCCATAGCCGTGAGGCGGCAGCTGATACGATGGAAATTATGAAAGAACATGGAAAAGGACTCAAAGGTGTGATACACTGTTATTCTTACAGCCTTGAGATGGCGCGAGAATATGTAAAGATGGGATATTACATCGGAGTCGGCGGTGTTGTGACATTCAAGAACTCAAAGAAGTTAAAAGAGATTGTAGAAGAAATTCCACTGGAGTCAATTGTTCTTGAGACAGACTGTCCGTATCTGGCACCGACACCGTTCAGAGGGAAGAGAAATTCGTCCTTGTACCTGCCATATGTTGTTGAAGCGATCGCAGAGCTAAAAGGCATTTCCGCGGAGCAGGTGATCGAACAGACAGAGAAGAATGCAAGGGATTTATATCAATTATAAGAAATGGAGAGATGAGATGAAAGAACCAACACTTGGAAATCCACAGAATACGATAGAAGTATTACAGAAATATAATTTCGTATTCCAGAAAAAGTTCGGTCAGAACTTTCTGATCGATACACATGTACTGGACAAAATTATTGCGGCAGCAGAGATTACGAAAGATGATTTTGTATTGGAAATCGGACCGGGAATCGGAACGATGACACAGTATCTGGCATGTGCAGCGAGAAAAGTTGTTGCAGTTGAGATTGACAAGGCACTGATTCCGATTCTGGAAGATACGCTTTCAGATTATGACAATGCCCGGGTTATTAACAATGACGTCCTGAAAGTAGATATTGCAAAGCTTGCAGAAGAGGAAAATGGAGGAAAACCGATCAAGGTTGTGGCCAACCTGCCATATTACATTACAACGCCGATTATTATGGGACTTTTTGAGAATCATGTTCCAATCAAGAGTATTACAGTTATGGTTCAGAAAGAAGTTGCAGACCGTATGCAGGTGGGACCGGGAACGAAGGACTATGGTGCACTGTCTCTGGCTGTGCAATATTATGCGAAACCATATATTGTGGCAAATGTACCACCGAACTGCTTTATGCCTCGTCCGAAGGTTGGATCTGCGGTAATCCGTCTGGAACGTTATGAAGAACCACCGGTGAAGGTAAAGGATGAAAAGCTTATGTTCCGTATTATCCGTGCCTCCTTTAACCAGAGAAGAAAGACTTTGGCAAATGGACTGAAGAATTCGGCAGAACTTGACTACACGAAGGAAGAAATCGAGGCAGCGATTGAAGCACTCGGAAGAGGTGCATCTATTAGAGGGGAAGCCCTTACGCTGGAAGAATTTGCAAAGCTGGCAGATTTTCTTTATGATTGCAGATAAAATAATATTAAAGGAATTTACAAAGTTGCTGTTTACAAAAATGTAGTGGACAGCAACTTTATTCTTCTTCACTTTTTGATTCATAAAGATTTAATATTCAGTTAATTGTTTACTAGACGGATATCTAGTATAATTAAAAGATAAAAAGACATTAGAAGAAACAAGAGAAGGAGGAAGAGCCCATGGCCAAAGATGTTAACAGCATATTTTTCGACATTACTCCGGAGATTGAAGAACTTGCTCTGAAATGTGAAACAAACAATGCAATTGACAAAGAACTCTATACCAAATACGAGGTAAAAAGAGGGCTTCGAGATCTGAACGGTAAAGGTGTACTTGCCGGATTGACAAATATATCCGATGTGTGTGCAACAAAGATTGTAGACGGTGTATCCGTACCGTGTGCAGGTAATCTTTATTACAGAGGTTACAATATTAAAGATCTTGTAAGCGGATTCCTTGAGGCGAAACATTTTGGATTTGAGGAGATTGCATATCTGCTTCTTTTTGGAGAGCTTCCGAATCAGAAGGAACTTGAGAATTTTAAGGATATGATAGCTGACCGCCGGATGCTTCCACCGAATTTTGTACGTGACGTGATCATGAAGGCTCCGAGCCGTGATATGATGAACAGTATTACAAGAAGTATTCTTCAGCTTTATTCTTACGACGACAAAGCGGATGATACAAGCATTCCGAATGTACTGCGCCAGAGTCTGAATCTGATCAGCCAGTTCCCAATGCTTATGGTTTACAGCTATCTTGCTTACAATTATAGAATGGGTAAAGACCTGTATATTTATGCACCGAAAAAAGAACTGTCTATGGCAGAGAATATTCTGATGATGCTCAGAGAAGATCGTCAGTATACAGAACTTGAGGCGAAGATCCTTGATATGGCTCTTGTTCTTCATATGGATCATGGCGGTGGTAACAACTCAACATTTACAACGCATGTTGTTACATCTTCAGGAACAGATACTTATTCTACAATTGCAGCAGCTATGGCGTCCTTGAAAGGGCCAAAACATGGTGGTGCGAACGTAAAAGTAACACAGATGTTTGAAGATATGAAGACGCAGCTGACAGACTGGCAGGATGATGATCAGATCAGAGCTTACCTTGAGGCACTGCTGGAGAAGAGAGCGTTTGATAAGAGAGGTCTGATCTATGGAATGGGACATGCGATTTATTCTGTATCCGACCCAAGAGCGGAGATCTTCAAGAAGTTTGTAAAGCAGCTTGCATATGAAAAGGGCCACGAGGCAGAATATGCACTGTATGAGAAAGTAGAGAAGATGGCACCGGAGATCATTAGCGAGAGACGTAAGATGTATAAAGGTGTTAATGCGAACGTAGATTTCTACAGTGGACTTGTTTATAGCATGCTTGATCTTCCACCGGCATTATATACTCCAATTTTTGCGGCAGCACGTATCGTTGGATGGAGTGCACACAGACTGGAAGAGTTGAAGAATGTAGATAAGATTATACGTCCGGCTTATAAGCCGCTTGCACCATATCGTGATTATATCAAATTAGATGACAGGTAGTGAATGAACGATGAGAGATGAGTTTTATTTCCCTTCAAAGGATGGCAATACGGAGATCCATACGATTGAGTGGAAACCGGAAGGAGAAGTGAAAGCTGTCCTGCAGTTAAGCCATGGAATGGTGGAATATATTAAGAGATACGATGAATTTGCAGAATTCATGTGTAGTCATGGATATTATGTCGTTGGAAACGATCATTTAGGACATGGAAAATCTGTGCAGAGCAAGTCGGAGTATGGATTTTTTAACGAAAAATATGGAAATGCATGCGTGATCGGAGATATGCATACACTTCGTCAGCGGACGATGAAGAAATATCCGGATGTACCTTACTTTATGTTAGGACATAGCATGGGCTCAAGTCTTTTGCGCCAGTATGTACAGATGTATGGAAATGGGCTGGCGGGAGCAATGTTTATCGGAGTTGTAGCAGATCAGCAGAGAGCGACACTTCAGTTTGGAAGAAGACTGTGTAGGACACTGGCGATGTTCCGTGGCTGGCATTATAAAAGTAAACTGGTGGATGGAATGGCAGTCGGTGCCTATAATAGGAAATTCAAGAATCCAAAGACACGCGCGGACTGGGTAACCAGTGATGAAGAACATCTGGAAAAATATATTTCAGATCCACTGTGCTCCTTTGTCTTTACAGTGAACGCGTATTATAGCATGTTTACCGGGATGCTTATAATGGAGAAAAAAGAAAGTATCTATATGATTCCGAAGCAGCTTCCAATCCTTTTCGCAGCCGGTGCCGAAGATCCGGTTGGAGGATTCGGAAAAGGCGTAAGGAAGGTTTATGAGAAATACAAAGCGGCCGGAATCCAGGACATCAGTCTAAGACTGTATGCCGGTGATCGTCATGAACTGCTTAACGAGACAGATCGGGAGCAGGTATATGAAGATCTTCTCGAGTGGATGGAAGAACGTAGAAAAATAAATTATTAGTTTATATTTTTTCATAATCTGTTTATATTTTTTCGTATTCTTTAAGAAAGCACTCATACTTTTGACACATTTTCCGGATATACTAATATCAAGATAGTTGATAAGAGAAAATCAATTATCTTCCCCCCTCATAAAGTTGTGACACAGGAAAGTGTCAACACTTTACTCTCATTCCTTTAGATAACTATAAACACAACGAAGCCCGTTAGCCGAAAGGTTAGCGGGCTTTCGCGTTGCAGTGATAACTTAGATGATGTCAGGATATAGGTGGTGTTATATATAAAACAATCCTGCACGACATCATATGAAAACACAAAAAGTAAGACCCGAGCACCTCACTGCTTCAGCAGATTGGCAATCGGGTCTTCTTTTTATTATCTAAAGGAATGAGAGTAAAGTCGACATCCCGGCACACCGGGATGCCATTACTTTATGAGGGGGGAGATAGTTGTTTATCAACTATCTGAGTCTTAGTATAGACAGAAAATGTGTCAAAATTATGTTCAAACATTAAAAGAAAAATAAATTAAATAAAATAAACTTAATCCTGAACGCTTACAAACACTTCATAGACCTTCTTGAGTGATTTATGAAGATAAGGTTTGTACTCTTCCATAGAAACAGGTTTCTCATGAAGGATACAGTTGTAACTTGTTGAACTGATCAATTCAATTAGTGTAAAAAGTAAGAGATCCGGATTCTCACAGTTTACATTATATTTTACAAGTGAATTTCTGTAGTGATCATAAAATTGCCTGGACACTACAGAACCTGTTCCGACAGCATCCTGGAAAACTCCCCAGGAGAGATTCTTTGACAAAAATTTTAACAAGGACTGCTGTTTCTGGAAACGGTCAATAATATAGTCTGTTAAAAAAAGAATCTCTTCTTCTAAAGAATTAATCTCAGTTCCTTCAAGCTGCTTGTGTGCATCATCAAAAAGCTGACAGGCTTTGTATGCGATCAATTTATCTCTTAAATCATACTTGTCTTTGAAATAAAGATAGAATGTCCCCTTTGCCAGACCGGCCTGATTCACGATGTCGGATACAGTTGTTTTGGCAAAGCCTTTTCCGGTGAACAGGTCAAATGCAGTCTGGAGCAGTGTATTCATTTTCAGCTTTTTATTATCATCTACTTTTCCCATAATCTCAATGACCTCCTTTGTGTGTCTTTAGTGAGTGTAATATATAATACAAACTTTGCCAATAAGAGGTTTTCATAAAAATACATTCTGTGAAAAATTCCTATTGTCTTTTTACTAGTATGGCACAAAATTCCCAAAAGTCAATAAAAATGACTATTTTTCATTTTTTAACAAAAAAATATTGACTAATGGTCATTTCGAGCTATACTATAAGAGACTTGAGTAGTGAGACAGTATAGGAGATGATACAAATGGTTAAAGTTGGCAAATGGATTGCCAAACACAGAGTTCTGATGTTGATCATCGGATTTCTTCTGATTATCCCGTCGGTCATCGGGATGGCAAAGACACGTGTAAACTATGATTTGCTCAGTTATCTGCCGGAGCATCTGGAGACAGTAAAGGGTCAGGATATTCTGGTGGATGAGTATGGAATGGGCGCTTTCTCCATGGTCGTGGTAGAGAACATGGACATGAAGGATGTTCAGAAGCTTGAAGATCAGTTCAGTGAAGTACCGCATGTAAAAGATGTACTCTGGTATGACGATGTAGCTGATATCAGTCTTCCGGTGGAGATGATCCCAAAGGATTTAAAGGAGGCGTTTTTCAAAGGCGATGCCACGATGATGCTTGTATTGTTTGATAATACAACATCTTCTGATGACGCTATGGATGCTGTCGGACAGATGAGGAAGCTGGCGAATGATCAGTGCTTTATCAGCGGTATGACAGGAGTTGTTACAGATATTAAGAATCTGGCACTTAAAGAACTTCCGGTTTATGTGGTGATTGCAGCACTTTTAAGTCTGGTCGTACTTGAACTGACAAGCGGATCTTTCGTAGTACCGATTTTATTTCTGATCAGTATTGGGCTTGCGATTCTCTACAATCTTGGAAGCAACATTTTCCTTGGAGAGACTTCGTATATCACAAAGGCATTGACTGCGGTATTGCAGCTGGGTGTGACAATGGATTATTCCATTTTCCTCTTGAACAGCTACGAGGAAAACAAGAAGCGTTTTCCGGGAGAGAAAGAACGTGCCATGGGACATGCGATTTCCAATACATTTAAGTCTGTGGCAGGAAGCTCTGTTACGACAGTAGCCGGATTCGTAGCGTTGTGTGTTATGACATTTGCGCTTGGTCGAGATCTTGGTATCGTTATGGCAAAAGGCGTATTGATCGGTGTGATCTGTTGCGTAACAGTTTTACCTTCTCTGGTTCTTGTATTTGATAAACCAATTGAGAAGACAAAACATAAACTGTTGCTCAGCAACATGGATAAGCCATCAGCTTTTATTACAAAGCACTATAAAGTATGGATCGTTGTTTTCCTGGTACTTTTATTCCCGGCTATTTATGGAAATAATCACACAAAGATTTACTACAACATTGCAGATTCACTCCCGTCCACACTGGACAGTAATGTGGCGAATGCAGAACTTAAGAAAGACTTTGATATGAGTAATATTCATATGGTTATGTTAGATAGAAGTATGGATGCAAAACAGAAGTCGAAAATGTTCGATGAGATTGATTCTGTGAAGGGTGTCAAGTGGACGATCAGTATGAATTCGCTGATTGGACCGGCAGTGCCGGACTCTATGATACCAAATGATATCAAAGAAATGCTGCAAAGCGATGATTACGAGCTTGCATTTGTATGCTCGGAATATGAATCAGCAACAGAGAAAGTCAATACACAGATTGCATCGATCGATAAGATTGTAAAATCTTATGATAAAAATGCGATGGTAATTGGAGAAGCTCCTTTGATGAAAGACTTGGAGGATGTAACCAATGTGGATCTGGTAAATGTAAATGCACTTTCAATTGCAGCGATATTTATCATTATTATGATTATCTTCAAATCAATATCACTGCCAATCATATTGGTGGCAGTTATTGAATTTGCAATTATGGTTAATATGGCAATCCCGTTTTATCAGGGAACAAGCCTTCCATTTGTTGCAAGTATAGTAATCGGAGCAATTCAGTTGGGAGCAACTGTAGATTATGCAATTCTAATGACGACCCGCTATCAGAAAGAGCGTCAGCGTGGACGAGATAAGATGGAAGCAATCAGTATTGCCCATAAAACCAGTATGCCGTCAATTATCAGCAGCGGATTAAGTTTCTTCGCGGCAACATTTGGAGTAGCCTGCTACTCACAGGTTGAAATGATCGGTTCTATTTGCACTTTGCTTGCGCGAGGCGCGATTATCAGTATGGTGGTAGTAATCCTGATATTGCCGGCGATGTTTATGATATTTGACAAAGTAATATGTAAGACGTCCATCGGATTCCTCGGTGGAAAAAAGTAGAAAGGATGTAAGAATCATGAACAAAAACAGAAAAATCAAACGTGGACTCACAACTTCTCTTGCCGTTGGAATGTCAGTAATGATGGGCGCTGTGCCGGTCTTTGCTGCAGGAACAAGTTCTGACGCAGATGCAGTTTATAAGGAAGAGACAGTTTATGTAAATGCAGACGCAACAGGAACAATTGATGAAGTAACAGTATCTAACTGGCTGAAGAATTCAGGCAGTGTATCAGGAAGTCTGACAGATGCAAGTACTCTGAAAGATATTAAGAATGTAAAAGGTGATGAAACATTCAAAGAATCCGGAGATACATTGACATGGAATACAGACGGTGAAGATATTTATTATCAGGGAACAACAGATCAGGATCTTCCGGTTTCTGTAAAGCTTACTTACTATCTGGACGGAAAAGAAATCAAACCGGCAGATTTGAAAGGAAAAAGCGGGCATCTGAAGATTCAGGTGGATTATACAAATAAAGAGAAGAAAACAGTCAGCGTAGATGGAAAACAAGAAGAAGTTTACACACCATTTGTCATGATGACGGGAATGATCCTTCCGAATGAAACATTTAACAATGTTACGATTGATAACGGAAAAGTTATTTCTGATGGAAGCAAGAATATCGTAGTCGGATTCGGAATGCCTGGCATGAAAGAAAGTTTGAATCTGGACGAAAGCAAAACAGAAGATCTGACAATCCCGGAAAGTCTCTGCGTGGAAGCTGATGTGACAGATTTCACAATGTCTTCTACATTTACAGTGGCACTTACCGATCTTCTTGATGACATTGATTTTGATAATATCGTAGATGTTGATTCACTGAAGAGTTCCTTAGATGAACTGGAAGATGCAGCACTTCAGTTAGTAAGTGGATCTGACACACTTGCAGACGGAGCCGGAACACTTGCAGACGGTGTCAACAGCTATACAGAAGGTGCGGATACTTTGAATGATGCAATTCAGAAGTACCTTGGAAGCAATGGAGAACTGAACGGAAGCGTGACAGAGTATGTGAATGGTGTCAATAAAGTTGTCAAAGGCGTGCAGGATTATACAGACGGAACAAATGCACTGGCTGACGGAGTTACAGCTTATATTGGCGGTGAACAGCAGCTGGCAGCAGGTGCCGCGAAACTGAGCCAGCTCAGCAGCGGACTGAAAACAGTACAGGGAGCGATCAGTCAGCTGAATGCAGCGATTGACGGAGAAGGAGCAGCGACAGAAGATATTCAGGTAGCAGCCGGCCAGCTGGCAGCGGGAACAGCACAGCTGAAAGCAGCACTTGGAAGCAAAGAGGTTCAGGCACTTTTGGGTCAGGTAGGAAATATGTTGGCGACAGGAACTGAAATGATCAATCAGACAGAGCAGCTTGGAACAGCGCTGAATGATGGAATTGCAACACCGGTTCAGAATATTGCGGCTAACCTCACAAGTCTGAGTCAGCAGCTTGGAATGATTAACCAGCAGCTTGCTACTTTGGACACAACTTGTCAGAGTGCAGTAGATGATCTGAATGCAAAGATCAGAGATTATAATGATAAGGTTGATACAGCAAAAAATGCAGCAGCAAACAGCAAAGCAACAATTGATTCTGCAGTCAGTGAATTACAGGCGAAGAAAGATCAGACAACAGACGAGACTGCAAAAGCGGACCTTCAGGCAGCAATTGATAAATTAAATGCAGCAAAGAGTGCGGCAGACGGATTGAGCGGACTCGAGAAGGCGAGCGAAGTTAGTGTGACAATTCCAACAATTGATACAACAGCGATCCAGCAGGAGATGGGAGCAATCGGTGTGTCAATGAAAACATTTCAGCAGACAGCACAGACACTGACAGCTCAGCTTCCGGCAATGCAGGAGAAACTTCAGACAATCACAAGTATGAAGGATAAACTTCCGGCGGAAGCAATCGGACAGTTATCAGAATCTGTAGATCAGCTGGATGCAGGAATGCAGGGATTAAATATAGCAATCGGAACATTTTCATCTAACCTTGGTGAGTTAAACAAATCTGTACAGGCACAGTTCCCGGCAGCAGTTACGGGTATTCTTGAACTGAACGGTGGATTCTCACAGTTGAGTGCAAATAATGACGCACTTTTAGCAGGAGCCAACAAACTGAAAGCTAACAGTTCAACACTGGTAGCAGGAGTTCAGACACTTCAGAGCGGAACAAACCAGCTGGCAAGCGGACTAAATACACTCGGAAGCCAGATGTCATCCGGAGCGGCAAAACTTTCACTGAACAGCGCAGCCCTTCGTGAAGGTGCAGCAACTCTTCAGTCAGGAGCAAGAGAACTCGCAGACGGTATGGAGAAGTTCGACCGTGAAGGAACAAGCAAATTAAAGAGCACAGTAGAAGACGAACTCGGTGATGTACTTGACCGTTTCGATGCACTTACATCGGATGATTGTACTTATACAACATTCAGTGGAAAAGACAGCGGAATGGAAGGAAGCGTGAAATTCGTAATCGAGACAGAATCAATCGAGTAAATCGTATCATCTCTATAATATAGGAAAAACGGAGAAATCCCCGACCAGGATTTCTCCGTTTTGTTACTGTTCACTCCGTTTTTCGTTTTGGAATTTGTCATCACAAGAAAGGATTGCAAAAAATACCATTATATAGTAGTCTGTCTATAGAGATGCTATTGAATGCACAGTAGAATAAGTTGATAGTAGAAATTATGGTATGTGGGGAAGATATGGAAGGAAATTTAACAAAGGGTCCTATTCTAAAGACCTTGACAAAGTTGGCGATACCGATTATGGCATCGTCATTTTTAGGGACATTGTATAATCTTACAGATATGGCATGGATCGGTCTGCTTGGTTCGAAGGCAGTTGCCGGAGTTGGTGTCGGAGGAATGTACACCTGGCTGTCACAGGGGTTGGCATCTATGGCTCGAATGGGTGGACAGGTTCAAGTGGCGCAGCATATTGGAAAAGGAAACAGAGACGAGGCGAATAAATATGCGCAGACCGCAGTACAGTTAGCTACATTGATGGGATTAGTATATGCGGTAATTGTATTGCTTTTTTTACATCGACTGATCGGCTTCTTTCAGTTGGATGATGCAGAAGCAATTGCGGCTGCATTTTCTTATACAAGAATTGCCTGTGGTTTGATCGTATTTTCATTTCTGACATTTACGTTGACAGGTATTTATACTGCACAGGGAGATTCAAAGACTCCATTTATTGCGAATCTGATCGGGCTGGTAATTAATATGATCCTGGATCCGGTACTGATCCTTGGACCGGGGCCATTTCCTGAATTGGGTGTGGCAGGTGCAGCAATTGCGACTGTAACAGCGCAGGGAATTGTAATGAGTGTGATGATTATCGGAATCTTTGTGCAGAAGAAGGATAATGTATTAAAAGGAATTCGTCTGTTTGCAAGAATTCCGATGGAATATGTAAGTGGAATCTGCAAGATCGGAATTCCGACAGCACTCCAGGGAATGGCTTATTGTGTAATCTCAATGGTACTTGCACGTATGGTATCCGTCTTTGGTGCTGAGGCAGTTGCAGTACAGAGAGTCGGAGGTCAGATTGAATCGCTCTCATGGAATACGGCGGATGGATTCGCTGCGGCGCTGAATGCATTTGTTGGACAGAACTATGGAGCCAACAAGATGGATCGTGTCAAGAAAGGATACAGAGCATCTTTAGGGACAGTTGGTATTTGGGGATTGATAATTACAGCACTATTTGTATTTGTTCCAAAACCAATCGCAAGAATTTTTTTCCATGAAGCAACAGCAATTGAAATCGCAGTGGATTACCTCATAATCGTAGGACTCAGTGAAGCATTTATGTGCGTAGAGCTTATGACGGTTGGGGCATTGTCAGGACTTGGAAAGACACATCTGTGCAGTGTGATTTCAATTATATTTACAGGAGCGAGAATTCCATTGGCAATTTTCCTTTGCAGAACAGCACTCGGACTTAATGGAATCTGGTGTGCAGTTTCATCAACATCCATTGTAAAAGGTATTATCTTTGTAGCAACATTCTTCTGGATTACAAGAAGTTCAAGAATACTTAAGGATAATAGCAGGCTTTGATTAAGAAAAGCCTGCTATTATTCTTTTATAAAAGATGATAGTTCAAGGAAGATATTGGAGGAAAAATGAAAATAGAAAAACAATGGGAAAATAATAGAAGTAAAATGATATCATATATTGTATTTGGAGCATATCTCTTCTTACTGACATGGCTTGTGCTGTTTAAGTTTGCATTTACTATAGAAGAAATCCCACATTTAAGACAACTAAATCTAATCCCATTTCATTACGAAACAAGTGTTGCGTTTATAACACATATGAAAGAGGTTATATACAATATACTGATATTTGTTCCGGCAGGAGTTTACTTCACTGCATTTCTGGGTAAAAGAAAATGGTGGTTGGGGATTGGAGCATCATTTTTTGTGAGCCTGACATTTGAGACAATACAGTGGATATTCTCTATTGGCATAAGCGATATTACAGATTTAATCGGAAATACACTTGGCAGTGGGGTGGGAGCAGTGCTCTTTGCATTTCTTGGAAAAATATTTCCAAAGAAGAGAATGAGCATGATCAATGGAATCGGAGCAGTGGTTGAGGTAGTCGGAATTGCATTACTGAGTATGCTGTTTGTGACAAATAAGTAAGCATGCAATATTCGTAGCATTTGGAAACGCAGATTACGCATCTGCAACAACCGAAAGAACTGACGTCCTTTCGGTTAAGGGCATTCGC